>Ga0136715_1000001_pt1 | contig 63960 bp, 62 predicted proteins | sample SedPBSmetaG_FD_104916 | JGI IMG/M metagenome (GOLD analysis project Ga0136715, IMG submission 104916) | Freshwater sediment bacterial and archeal communities from Indian Creek, Illinois, USA to study Microbial Dark Matter (Phase II) -... | ecosystem: Environmental > Aquatic > Freshwater > Creek...
GAGAGATGACGTTCATCCAGATCCCACTCAGCGGTGAGCAATCCGATAAGGCCACGTGCTTTCTTGTCGAGCTGCAGATAAAGTTTTATTCCGTCTTGCTGCGGCAGATAGATGACCTCAAGCTCATCCAGCTTGCCCCGCATAAAGTTGACCGGCAGGTACTCAAATTCCTGAAATCGGCCGTTATATTCACCGGTGCGCGGCCTGCGCCTGAATCCCAGTTCCTTTTCAAAAGCCTGCATTACGATCGCCTGTCTGCGCCCGGGCAGCACCTCAATCTGATCGCTGTCTTTAGGATCAACGGCTGCGGGAATATCCAGTCCGGTGACAAGATAATACTTGGTGGAAAAAGTGCTTACCGGAATAGCTTCGGGTAAGGCGTAGCTGACCGAGACAGGTTGCACCCGGCCGCCTGCCGTAACTTCAAAACCGGTGGAGATCACTTCATGATCAAATTCCCTGCTCACATGCCGCACACGATCGTCCTTCTTAAACCTGGAAACAAGCATTAATTTTAAATATACCTGGTTAACCTTCTGATCCAAGATACCTCCTTCTACTCGTAACTCACCGCTTATGGACTCACCGGCAGCGTATTTGGATTTATTCAATACAAGATCAACACGCGCAGAACCGATACCGATACTGGATAACACTTTGCGGAACATTTTGTCATACCCCTTTCAAAGACAAGTTACAATCGATTTTAGATATTCGCTGTCATGCCGGGTTAATCCTTTAATTCTACCCGGAATTGTTTAAATTTTGCCGCGGTGAATAAAGGAAATTATTTGCATGGCAGGAAATTACATGCCGGAGTGAGAATAAATTATAAGGTAAAAAGAAAGGATGATCTACAAGAAAGGATGTCCTGCCGTGAGCATTAAAATAACCGTCAAAAAGAAACTGCTTGGTCAAAAATACATCTACTCAGGGGTCGGCGCTGCCGTCCTGCTGGCCTTACTGCTTATGGCATTGCTAATGGAAAAGGAGCCGGCTGTATATACTTTCGCTGCGCTGAGCGGATTGGAAAAGGCAGAAGTGCGGCGGCTGGCTATCAAAGACAGTGTCACCGGGGAGCAGCTCTTGGTTGAGGATCGGGAGGAGATCACCGCACTGCTGGATCTGCTGGCGCCCTTGTCCTTTCAAAAAGAACAGGACGGGGCGGCGTTGCCCGGCTGGACCCACACAGTGGATCTTTACCGCAATGGGGAGAACTATTTGCGGCTGGTCTTTGCCGGGAAAGCAACAGGTCTATCCTTTTATACGCAGGGCAGGCAAGAAAGGGAGACTATATATGCGCTCAGCAATGATATAACGCCCCAACTGCAAATATATTTTAACCAGATGCTTACCGCCAGACAAAAGGAGGAAGAAGCAAGCCCTCCCGTTACAGTGACGGTCCGTGAGATCGTACCGGCAATATGCGTGGTGATTAACAACTATCCGGCGGCACGGCCTTCCTCCGGGCTGCAGCAAGCTGATATCATCTATGAATTTCTGGCGGAGGGAGGCACCACCCGCTTGCTGGCCGTATACAAAAGAAAACATCTAGAAAATTTTGTTATCGGGCCTGTGCGCAGCCTGCGGCCATATCTGGCGATCCAGTCTGTAGAATACGGCGGCATTATTGCCCACAGCGGCTATTCGCCCCATACCATACAGATGATCTCGGGGCTGGACATTTTCCAGATCGGTGATGTTGGCGATAATTTCTGGCGGGACCATACGCGCCAGGCGCCCCATAACCTTTACACCAGCATTGACAACCTCTACCGCGCTTCTTTAGGACGCATTCAGGTGGCAGCGCGGACCTATACCCTTGCCCAGGAGGTAAAGGCAGGCTACCAGGAAGGCAAATCTTTGGAGATCAAATATGCCGACCACAACCGGGTGAGCTACCGTTACGATACGGCACAGGGGGTCTACTACCGTTACATTAACGGTGCACCGCACACCGACCGGGAAACAGGAAAGCAGTATTTCGCCCACCGAGTCATTATTCGCCGAACCCCCCACCGTTATCTCCCTGGCCCGGAAGGCCTGCTGGAAATCGATCTGCAGGGTTCAGGGGAGGGGCTTCTTTATGAGCAAGGGCGTAAATATTTCATAACATGGAAGAATTCGGGCAAAGAAACAACCTATTATTTCGGGGATAATCTGCCGGTCGGGCCAATTCCGGGCAGCACCTGGATCCAGGTAGTACAATGAATTAGCGCGGCATATATCCGATTGGCTTTTTCTTCAGAAAAAATTTCGGGACACAATGGAAGGAATTAATAATTTTCTTTGTGTCCCGAAATTTTGCTGCATCAATTATACTTTTGTCATTATATCGCTATCATCAATGAATCTGGTCGTGTAATCGCCCCCAAGGAATTCCGGAGACCGGAGCGCCACTTTATGAAACGGTATATTGGTCTTGAGCCCTTCAACAATAAACTCATCCAACGCCCGTTTCATGCAATTGATCGCCTTTTCTCTGGTAGTATCCCATGAAATGAGCTTTGTCAGCAGTGAATCATAAAAATGAGAAACTGTAAATCCCGGGTATACGCCGCCGTCGGTCCTTATTCCCCAGCCTCCGGGTGGCAGGTAAGCGGTTAAAAGACCGGGTGAAGGCACGAAACCCTTCGCAGGGTCTTCGGCGTTTATCCTGCATTCAATAGACCATCCCCTGAACTGAATGTCCTCTTGCCCATATCCCAGCTTTTCACCTGCGGCAATTCTGAACTGTTCTTTAACGAGATTCACCCCGGTTATCATCTCCGTAACAGGGTGTTCAACCTGCAGCCTTGTGTTGCATTCTCCAAAATAATACTCATCCGTATCAACCGCGTAGACGAACTCAACGGTAAGCGCGTTTGCATAGCCGAGCACCTTGGCAACCTTTACGGCGTCTGCCCCCATTTTTTCGCGCAATTCCTTTGTCATGATAGTTGAAGGCGCTTCTTCAATTAACTTCTGATATCTGCGCTGCACTGAGCATTCGCGCTCGCCAAAGTGCACCACATTTCCGTGTTCATCGGCCATTACCTGAAATTCGATATGTTTTATTTTAGTCAGATATTTCTCGATATAAAAGCTTGCCATGCCAAAGGCTGACTTACCGCGTGATTCGGCATATTTCATGGTTTCGGCCAATTCGTCCCTGTTCCATGCCACTTTGATGCCGATACCGCCACCCGCGCCGCTTGGCTTGACGATCACCGGATAACCTATTTGGTCGACCATTTCAAGCACATCAGGCAGATGCGCATCTCCGTCCAACGCTTCGTCCGTGCCGGGAACTACCGGTATGCCGCTCTCCTTCATCAAAGCGCGCGCCCTGTGCTTGGGCTTGGCTCTGCCCATGGCTTTCGCGGGAGGGCCAATAAACTTTATGCCTTCCTGCTCACACAATGAGACAAAAGTTGGATTCTCCGCCAAAAACCCGTATCCCGGGTATATTGCTTCCGCTTTGCTTTGCTTAGCAGCGTTAATTATTTTATTCATGTCAAGATAGCTTTTCGTAGCATAAGATTCGCCGATTGGATAGGCTTCATCGGCTTGCTTTACAAAAAGTGCATTGCTGTCCGCGTCGGAAAAGACGGCGACTGACTGAATCCCTAGCTCCTTGCATTCCCTGATAGCCCTTAACGCAATTTCTCCTCTGTTTGCAACCAAAATCTTCTTAAAACCCATTTTTCCGTCCTCCTCATAATCATATATAATAATTAATCACTTACCTTGCTAAAATGGGGAACAATTACTCTGACAGGAACGCGATGAAACATTATACCCGAATTACTGTAAAAAGATCAAGAGAAAAAAAGTTTTATTGTGTCCCGTAATCTAATAAGAGGACGTTACCGTTGCGGCGGTTACCCTTAATTGTTACATCCACCCTTTCGCTGAAAAGGGGACCGTAGACGGCCAGAGTATGATACTCGCCCCTCTCCCCACAGACTGAGATATCTCTGCTTTTCAGCTCGTGGATGAATTCCTGCCCCAGGTAACCGCCCAGCCACTTTTCTGCCAGAAGGTCGCAGCGGATAGCAACGATAAGCAGTTCTGCCTTTTTCTCCAGCAACTGGGCCAGCACCGCCTCTTCCTCCATCCCCCAAAGGGGAAGATAAGGCATAATATCCGCCCTGCGGCAGGCCTGCTCTACCCATTGGCGGTGCTCCGGAAGATTGATATCCCCAAAAACACCGCCTCTGAACCCCTGTTGCTTTAATTCTGTGACAACCCGCTGGAAACCTTTTTCGTAACTTTTCCAGACAACAGGCTCAGACAGATGAGGAATGCCCAGTGCCCGTGACTGCTTTTGCAAAAGCGGCAGAGGCAGACCGTGGGACATACTGCAAGCCTGGTCCTCTTGAATAAAGGTAACCAGGCTGCCGATCTCCAGTCCCGCTTCAGCAGCTTTAAGCAGAGACAGATAGCTGTCTTTGCCGCCGCTCCAGGAGACAAATACTTTATCTTTTACCATATTTTCACACTCCATTTGTTTACAGTTACGTTCAAATTTACATTATCGGTCATGGCCCTAAGAGTAAACCGGGCTTTGCCCTCACTGTAATACTTTTCCGCAACTTTTCCCGATTACGGTGATATAAAGCTTGCCGTGGATGGGGTTGCGCTGGACTACGGCTTCGGCCCCGTAAGCGGCGCGGATATTATCCGCGGTCAGCACCTCTTCCGGCCGGCCCAGGGAAAAAATTTTTCTTCCGCTGAGCAGGATAAAGCAGTCAAAATACTGGGCAGCCAGGTTGAGATCATGAATGGCCGCAATGACGGTTACGCCTCTGCTGCGGTTAAGCCCGCGCACCAGCTCGAAAAATTCCACCTGATAATTAATATCAAGGTTTGCGGTGGGTTCATCGAGGAGCAATATCTCCGGTTCCTGGGCCAGGGCGCGGGCGATAATCACCCGCTGTCTTTCCCCGCCGCTTAAGTTGATTGCGGAACGGGAAGCAAGATGGGCAATACCGGTCAGCTGCATGGCCGCGGCGATAATCTCACGGTCTTTACTTCCTGCCTTCCGGAAGCGTTTGAGGTGGGGATAACGTCCCATCGCCACAATGTCTTCCACGGAAAAATCAAAATCAATGGCCGTATCTTGAGGCACGACGGCAATAGAGCGGGAGAGCGCCGGCAGGGGGATTTTCTGCAGATCCTGCCCCTCCAGGTACAGCACGCCGCCGCTCGGCTTAAGCAGGCGGCTGATCGTGCGCAACAGGCTCGATTTACCGGCGCCGTTGGGGCCGATCAGGACAACGGATGAACCCTTTTCAATGGAAAAAGTAATCTCATCCAGCGCCGTATGTGCACCGTAATTCACCGTCAGGTCATGGATTTGCATGTTCACCTCTGCCAATTTACAAGCTCCTCCCGATACATATTCGCTGCCCTTTAAAAATACCGCATTTTTTTGCGCTTACGCAGCAGGTAGAGGAAGAACGGCGCCCCCAGCAAAGCTGTGATAATACCTACCGGCAACTCCGCCGGCGCAATGATGGTCCGGGCCAGGGTGTCGGCGGCAACAAGCATGATGGCTCCACACAGGGCGGCGGCAGGCAAAAGGAAGCGGTGATCCGGCCCGGCCAGCAGGCGCACGATATGGGGGACCACCAGTCCGATGAAGCCGATCACGCCGCTGGTGGAAACTGCCGCCGCGACCAGGAGAGAGGCGGCGACAAGAAATAATTTCTTCAGCTTCTCCGGGTCAACCCCCAAGGTATGGGCTGTGTCTTCACCAAGGAGCATGGCATTAAGCTCCCGTGCGAAAAAATAAATACAGCCACAACCAAGCAGCACGTAAGGCAGCATCACTTCAAGGTAACTCCAGCGTGCCCCACCCAGTCCCCCCATCATCCAGAAAACCACCTGGTGCAGCCGTTCCCCGGAAAAGAAAATAAGCAGGGAAACAAAAGCGGAAAGGAAAGCGCCGACGGCGACGCCGGCCAGCAGCATAGTCATAACCGGGATGGCATTTCCCTGGCGGGACAGGTGATAAACAAGGACGATGGTGAACAATCCCCCGGCAAAGGCCAGTATAGGAACGGCACCAAAACCGGCTACCCCCAAAGCCAGGCCAGAGACAATGGCAACGGCAGCACCAAGGGCCGCCCCGGAAGAAACTCCGATGATATAAGGGTCGACCAGGGGGTTGCGGAAGAGTCCCTGCAGGGTAGCACCGGCCACAGCGAGCGAAGCGCCCACCAGCGCCGCCAGCAAAACCCGCGGCAGGCGGATGTTGAGGATAATCTCCCGGCCTGTGGCAGAGACGGCTCCCTCTGCAGGGGCGGCACCCGTAACCCTTTCCAGGATTATCTGGAATATTTCCCTCCTGTCCAGGGGAACCGCTCCCATCCCCAGGGAATATACAAGCGAAAACAGCAGCAGTGCCAGCAGCGCCGGCAGGAAAAGTTTACGCAGCACGCTGTTTGCCATGAAAATGCCCCGGCCGCTGCCTGTGTATGCTTCTATGCGTTGCAGTGTTTTGACAATCTTCATCCCCTTTGGCTTTGCGGAACGGTTGTAGGGGCAGGGCTCTTGCTCTGCCCGCAACCCGTTCCCTACGATTGATCGAGCCGGGATGCCGCTCAAAGGCAATCCTGCACCCCTTTTCACAGCCTGACCAGTTAAATTTCCGGATGGATGATCGCAGCCAGCCGCTCCACCGCTTCTACGGCGCGCGGCCCGGGACGGGAGATGATATTCGGATCTATCCCCGCAACCCGTTCGTTTTGCACGGCATCAATGGACTGCCAGCCGGGGCGGTTGATAATTTCATCGGCCATGAACGCTTCGTCCCCATGATAGTCAGGGAAAATAATTACCTCCGGGTTGCGGTCGATCACGGCTTCCGCACTTATCTTCGGGTAAGGCGTTTCCACATCGGCAAAAATATTGTAGCCGCCCGCGGTTTCAATAAGCTCATGGATAACCGTTTCTGACCCCACGCTCATCAGCGGGTCGGCATAAACTTCATAATAGACCCTCTTTTTAGCCGGCAGGAGCGCTATTCTCTCTTCAATTATCTTCATGCGCTCTTGCATCCGCGCCACATACGCGCGGGCATTATCCTGCACCTGTGCCGCTTCTCCCAGCAGCTCCAAAGAAGCATAAATCTCCGCCACACTGGAGGGGCTGAGCACCAATACGGGGATCCCCAGCTCGGAGAGACGGGTCAGTTTCTCCTCATTAAGGTGGACGGCAACCACCAGATGAGGCTCCGCAGCAACAACCAGTTCAAGGTTTGGTTCCGCGAACGTCCCCACCTTGGGCTTATCCAAAGCGGCGGCCGGATAGTCGCAGTGTTCGCTGACGCCCACAATGCGGTCATCCAGACCCAGGGCAAAAAGCATCTCCGTATTGCTTGGTGCCAGGGATACGATCCTTTCCGGTATGCGATCAAGCTGGACTTCCCGGCCCAGATCGTCAATCAGCGTCACCGGAAAAGGTTGCGCTGCATCCCCGGCTTCCGGGGCGTCTTTTTCCGTCGCGCAGCCGGCGGCAGCCAGCAGAACCCCGAGCAGCAGAAAAAGAGCAACTTTAGTAAGTTTGCTTACATTCTTAGACATGATTAAGCACAGCCTCCTCTTAAAATAAGACTTCCCCTAAAATAAGACTACCCCACCTTGTGTGCGGGCGGGGTTTCATCGAAACAAAAAGCGCTACAACACCTCCCCACCGAAGGTATTTACACAAGTCAGCTTGCAAGGGCTGGTTTCCTGGCTTACGGGTCATTCTCCACCTGCCCCTTCCCAGAAACACATCTGTTTCCAGTGGCTATGGCAGGTTTCGTCTCCGCTTACAGTAGCGGGGGCTGCAGGGGCTTTTAACCCCTTTCCCATTTAATATAGATAAACCCTTTAAGCTTGATCGTTGCAAATTTTTTAGCTTTAGTGCTGCTGCAATTATTTTATCACAACCGGCGCCAGCCATGCAACTAAAAAAACAAGCACCTGAGCAAGGCAACACATAAAAATAACCGGGAGCGGCAGACAGCTCCCGGCCGGTTGGTCCATTAATTACGGTTAATCCATTAATTATGGCGATATTGTAAACTGTGCGGATTATTTCTTAAACTCAGGCGGCCTTTTTTGCAGAAACGCAAAGACACCTTCCCTGGCGCTTTCCGTGCAGGCAGACTCGCTGGTGGCATAATAGCCGATCTCCAACGCTGCCTCAAAGGAAGAAGCAGCTGCGCTATCCTGGATGGCCTTGTCGATTATGCCTACTACCTCCTTGCTGAGCGGCAGTTTCCCTGCCATGGGGTTAGCCAGAGGTTCAATGGGAGATATCTCCACCGGATTGTCGGGAATGCGCGGAATTGGCCTGCCCGCCATCTCTTTCACTTCCATAACAGCTTTTTGTATTAGGGTAAAGTAATCACCTGCCAGGGCGGAAACAATGCCCAGGTCAAACGCTTCCTTGGCTGTGAGCCTTACAGCCTGGCGGATCATGTTGTGGAAGATCGCGGAGGCCTGCGGCCACCTGCGGTAAGGAACAACGAGCCCGCCGATACCGGGAACGATGCCCAGAGTAATCTCCGGGAGCTGAAACCACGCTTCCGTTGCGGCGACAAGCTTATGGCAGCGCATGGCCAGTTCAAAGCCGCCGCCCAGAGCCATGCCGTTGACAGCGGCTACTACCGGTTTGCTGCACGCATCAATGTAGCGCAGGAGCTGTGAGCAGTCGCGGGCATACTGCACCGCAGCATCATAATTTCCCAGCGTATCGGCAAATTTGCCAATTTCGGCACCGGCACAGAAGGCCTTGTCGCCGTAACCGGTGATCACAAAGCCCTTGACGGCGGGGTCAGCTTCGTTTTCTTTCAAGACATCCAGAATCTCCTGATTGACTTCGTCACTCATGGCATTCATAAACTGGGGGCGCCTGATGGTGATGATCTTTACACCATCCATTTCATCCACCAGGATGTTCCGCTTAAAGTCCTGGTAACGGCTGTAGTCGCCCTCTATGCCGGGCATGCCGGGACGCTCTTTTTGGAATGTGGAGATAATCTCTTTTACTTTTATCTCCCCAAGGTCTCTCATGATGTCAAAGGAGCCCTGGCGAAAAGCAAGGCCGATCTGGCAGCCCAGGTTGAGATCCTCCAGTGTGCCGATGCCTTTGTTAATAATGTCAAAGGACTGGGAGAAGAGGACTCCCAAGAGACGGTTGGTGATAAACGAGGCTGTTTCAGGCTCTATCTTCAGTTTCTCTCCCTGCTTCAAGGTAACCCATGTGTCAACTGAGCTAAGCAGATGAGACGGCTTGTAATGTGCGCCCTCTTCAAGCATTTTTTGTATGTTTGTTTTTGCGATGATTGAATTTCCATTGGTCAGGTTCAGGACAAAGAAAGGGCCTGCCGCTACAAATTCCTGGGAAACATAATCAACCATAGGGGCGGTAATCTTATCGCCAAGCAGCATGACGGCATCGTTACACCAGTTTTCAAATACACGGTTCAGGATAAAACAAAGTTTGTCCGCAGAGACGAAGGGGACCTTGCCGGTCATGCAAAACATCCAGCGCAGGTAGTCAACTATGCTGCGGCTTACGCCGTTCCAGACAATGACCTCCACCGCCGGGTTGCGCCAGGCAGGAGCAAAAAAATGGGTGATTGTTGTTCGGGAGGGCAGCCTGGCCTCACTGAAAACCTTTTCCGCCGGGATTGAACTGGTATTGGAAGCAATGATGGCGTCTTCCCTGACTATGTCTTCGACCATGGCCATAATTTTTCTTTTGATCTCCAGGTTTTCTGTGGCCGCTTCAATTACCAGATCTGCATCTTTAATGTCGGCATAGTTTGTGGTGTAAAGAATATTTTCCGTCACAACCTTGGCCATCTCCGGCTTCATCTTCTTTTTATCAAGCGATTTTTGCACGTAACCGTTTAATCTATCACTTGCTCGCTTCAGCTGCTTCTCGTCAATATCCACCAGTACAAGGGGACTTTGAGGCAAAGCTGTCTTAAAATAATAACCGATATCGGGACCGATTGTCCCCGCTCCGATGATGGCAACCTTGCGCGGCAAGGGCCGATCCGTTTTTGTTAACAGCGGGTTGGTGTGTTCAGGATACAACTGTAAAGATTTCATAAAGCATCCCTCCATTTTTTAATGTCTGATTATTTCTTGAAATTACCCAAATAACCTGCCATCCGGTTTATACCGCTATTCCAGGATTCTGGAGGCGATTACAATTCTTTGAATCTGGTTGCTGCCTTCAAATATTTGCATAATCTTGGCATCTCGCATGTACTTTTCCACCGGATACTCCCTGGTGTAACCATAGCCGCCAAATATTTGCACCGCATCAGTTGTTACACTCATGGCCATATCGCTCGCATATACTTTGGCAAAAGCTGCCTTCTTCGTAAAAGGCGTCCCATCCTGATAAAATTTATCTTTTAACCAGGATGCCTGGTAAACAAGGAGCCTGGCCGCTTCTATTTGCGTGGCCATGTCTGCCAGCATAAACTGGATGCCCTGGTTTTTACAGATGGGCCGGCCAAATTGAACACGGGTTTTGGAGTAGGCGACAGCCGCTTCATACGCTGCCTGGGCAATTCCCAGAGATATAGCGCCTACGCTGGGTCTTGCCATATCCAGCGTTTTCATGGCAAGCCGGATGCCCTCTCCTTCTTTGCCAATCAAATTTTCTTGCGGAACCCTTACATCCTCAAAAAACAGCTCCGCCGTATCCGAACAGCGCAATCCCATTTTTTTCTCTTTCTTCCCGATGGAGATCCCCGGCATATTTGATTCCAGCATAAAAACAGAGGGTTTCTTCCCGCCGCTGCCGTCCACAACATTGGCAAAGACGGTATGATATTCAGCATAACTGGCGTTGGTGATGAAGCATTTTGAACCGTTAATAATGTAATGTTTCCCGTCTCTGCGTGCTGTGGTGGCAATGGCTGCAGCGTCAGAGCCGGCGTTGGGCTCGGTCAGGCTGAAGGTAACCAGTTTTCCTTCATTGCAGATCACCGGCAGAAACCGTTCCTTTTGCTCCGTTGTTCCCCCAATGAGCAAGGGATAGAGGGCAAGAGAGTTCCCATTGGCACTGGATGTTACTACTACCCCGGCACAGCCCCTTGACAACTGTTCGATAATCAGTGAATAGGATAGGCTGTCGATCCCCGGGCCGCCATATTCTTCGGGCACAGCCAGGTCATGGAGCCCTAAAGAATGTAATTTCTTTAATATTTCCCAGGGAAATTCCTCCTTTTCATCTAAATCCCGGGCATAAGGAGTAATCTCTTTATCCGCGAACTCCTGGGCCATTTTTTGTATGGCCAACTGTTCTTCCGTTAACATAAAATTCAAAATTACCAGCCTCCTGCCGCTAACTATTTGCCACCGCTTTCAGTCAACAGCCAGTATCCTTACACGGTCACGCTTTCTTTTCCTTTAAAGCCTTAAGCACTTTTTCGGGGGTGATGGGCAGTTCCGTAAACCTCACGCCGATGGCGTCATAAACGGCATTGACAATGGCGGGAATGGTGGGCTGCACGGGACCTTCCCCCGATTCCTTGACGCCAAAGGGAGCGGTGGGATCGTAGCTGTCAACAATGGTGGTATCAATTTCGGGAAGTTCCATGGCCGTGGGTACTTTGTAATCATGCAACGAGGCATTGAGCATGCGTCCATCGGGGCCCAGCTTCATCTCTTCGTAGAGGGCCTGCCCCATGACAAACATGATCGAGCCTTCCACCTGTCCGTCAACGCTCATAGGATTCACAGGCTGGCCGCAGTCTCCTGCTTCCGTTACCTTCTCCGCACGGATTTTGCCCGTCTCCAGGTCCACGTCCACTTCCCAGATCTGACTGCTGAAGCCGAAGGTGGGTGAATGGCCGATATTGGCGCCTTGGACGCGCACGCCGCGGCTTAAGTCAATCCCCTTGAGACGGGGCGGTGAAAAGTGACCGATGCCGGTGAGGGTGCCAACGGTATTTGTATACACGTCCACGACTTTTTCCCAGTCTATGGCTTTCCTGGATTCAAAGATGGAATAGAAACGGCGATCTTTTATTTCCAGCTGATCGGCGCGGCAGCCCAACATGCCGGCGGCCACTTCTTTCAGCTTTTTGTTAATCTCCGCGGCTGCTTCCAGAATGGCGGCGCCGGCGGCATAGGTGAGGCGGCTGGCAAAGCTGCCCAAGTCGAAAGTGCCCAGCTCCGTGTCGCCGGAGACCACGTGCACATCTTCAAAGTGAACGCCCAGCGCTTCGGCGGCCATCTGGGCCATTACCGTATTACAGCCCTGGCCGATATCGGCAGCAGCACAGTGCAGAGTCACGCCCCCTTCCGTGTCCACGCGGATTAAAACCGTGGTATGGGGTTTGTAAGCCTGGTAGAGGGTGTAGGCAGTGCCGGAAATATAGTAGCCGCCGGCCAGGCCGATTCCTTTGCCGAAAGGCAGCTTGCCGTGTTTATCAAGGTAGCCCGATTTTTCCACAGCGGTCTGCAGGCATTTTTTGTATTCGGTATGGGGGACATAGAGGTTGCTTACGCTGCGATAACCCGATTCTATGGCGTTTTTCATCTTCAACTCATACGGGCTGATCCCGACAATTTCCGCCATCTCATCAAGCAGACATTCCATGGCAAAACGGGGCTGCACACCGCCGAGGCCGCGCATGGCACCGCAGGTGGGTTTGTTCGTGTAAACCCTGCGCACACGGGCACGGGCGTTGGGGACCTTGTAGGGCAGATGGATCATGGATGCAGTATAGAACATCACCACCATGCCCCATCCGGCATAGGCGCCGCCGTCCAGGGTATTGTCAAAATCCACGGCCTGGATATAGCCGTCCTTGTCCAGGCCAATCTTCATTTTCATATGACAGGGATGGCGGCCTTTATTTGTGGCAAAGACCTCGCTGCGCTCAAAGGTCATCTTGACTGGCTTGCCGATCTTGCGTGAAAGGAGGGCAGCGCAAAAATCAGCGGAACTGGCCTCCCCTTTACCGCCGAAACCGCCGCCCACAGCCGGTACGGTAACGCGAATCTTGCTCATGGGCATCTCCAGCACAATGGAAAGCTGGCGGTGCAGGTAGTGGGGAACCTGGGTGCTGGACCACAGTTGCAGCTTGCCGCTCTGGCGATCGAAACTGGCCAGGGCAGTATGCGGCTCCAAAAAAGCATGGTTGACATAAGATGTATGGAATTCCTTTTCCAGTATATAAGCACAACTCTCAAAAGCTTTATCCGGGTCGCCGAACAACTGCTCGGCGGCGTGTAAAATATTCTCAGGGGCGTCTTCGTGGATACAAACCTCACTTGCCCGCTTCATGGATTCGAAAGGATCAAGGATTACCGGCAGGGGTTCATATTCCACGTCGATCAGATCCAGGGCGGCCTCGGCTGTCTCCTCATCAATGGCTGCAACGGCGGCGACCCCTTCGCCGTGAAAGCGGACTTTGCCTACAGCCAGGGCCACCTCGTTGGCTGTCTGGGGTACGATACCCCATTTATTGGGTGCCTCATCTCCCGTGATTACCGCCAGCACACCCGGCAGGGCCAGGGCTTTGCTGTAATCAATGTTTTTGATGAGGGCATGGGCATAGATACTGCGCTTTATTTTGCCATAAGCCATACCGGGCAAAACCATATCGCCCGTGTAGATAGCCTCGCCTTTGAGCTTGGCCGGAGCGTCAACGCGCGGCACACTTCTGCCTACCTGGGTAAATCTCCTGTTCATTATTGCACCTCCACTTTGCTTGTTGCGCCGGCGGCAGCAATTGCTTCAACTATCTTCTTGTAGCCGGTGCAGCGGCAGATATTGCCGGCGATGGAGCGCTTGATCTCCGTTTCAGTGGGGCTGGGATCTCTATCCAACAAGGCCTTGGCCGTGAGGACCATACCGGGAGTACAGAAACCGCATTGCACGGCGCCGTGATCCATAAAGGACTGCTGGATGGGGTGCAGGTTCCCCTGGGCGTCGGCCAGCCCTTCGATCGTGGTTATCTTTTTACCCTGGCAGGCAACAGCCAGGGTAATGCAGGATAATACGGGCGCACCGTCGATGAGTACGGTACAGGCGCCACAATCTCCCTGGCCGCATCCTTTTTTCGTACCCGTTAAGCCCACCTTTTTTCTGAGTACATCCACAAGCAAGTCTCTGGGATTTACCGGCACTTCATATATAAGATCATTTATCTCCAACTGAATTAGCTGTTTTTTCATGGGTTACACCTCCCGCGCGGCATCAAAGGCCTCTTGCAGCAATCTGCGGGCGAGTACGGCCACCATCTCCCGCCGGTATTCCGCCGAGGCCCGGATATCGGAAATAGGTTTCGCTTCGCCGGCTGCTGCCGCTGCTACTTGTTCCAGCAGCATGGGTTCAAATTTCCGACCTGTCAGCAGCTTCGGCACAGCCGCCGATATCAGCGGCCTTGGCGCGACTGAACCCATAACCAGCTTCAAGTTCTTAACCGTCAGTCTGTCTTCATCCAACACCAGGTTGACCGCCATATTTACGGCATCAATTTCCATGGCGTCACGCAAGCCGATATATGCATAGCGGCTGGCAGAGCGGGGCGCCGGTTCGGGCAGGATAAAGCCAGTAAGCAGCTCTCCCTCTTTTAAGGCTGTCTGGCGGTTGCCCAAAATGAAATCCTCCAGTGAAAGCTCCCGCTTCCCCGCAGCGCCGGCAATCACAACGGTGGCGCCCAGGGCCGCCAGGGGGGGAGGAGTTTCCGCCGCGGGAGAAGCATGGCAGCTGTTTCCCCCAATAGTAGCCATGCTCCGCACCTGCACCGAGCCGAGCTCCCCTGCCGCCTGCCAAAGGGCGTAATATTTATCCCGGATTAAGGGAGAGTGCTCTATTTCGCTTATTCTTACAGCCGCACCGATAACGGCGCCTTTACCCGCTTCGTAGTTTATGCCCTGAAACTCCTTCACCCCGTTGATATCGACCAAATAGCAGGGTTTAATTAATTTATCCTTCATCATCAGCAGCAGGTCCGTACCCCCGGCCAACACCCTGGCCCCTTCCCCCAGGCGACCGGCCAACGCAAAGGCCTCAGCAGCCGTTGCGGGAGCATAGTACTCAAAATGATCCAAAAACAATATTGCCACCTCCCATAATGACAGGGGATGGTTCTCCTGCCACCTTTTTTAAGACCATAGTTTTGTCATTACGAAAACTTTTGTTCCACAAGTAAATATTCCAATAATTCCCTTAAATATTTTTCTTCGGCATCGCGGAAATAGATAAGGTTCTTAACCACTGCTGTTCTCTTGAACATTGTATCGCTGCCTGCCGCCAGTACTTCCTCCAGCTTTTTTTTGTTTGTCCGTACTTTAACCAGCCTTTTTTTTATACACCCGGCTATCTCTGCGGGTGTAAGAAGATCGGACGCTTCCATGCCGACATTCAGATCCAGGTAATGCCATTCAAAATCAGAGAGCAACCTCTGCGCCGCGGCAAGCAGCGCCGTTCTGCCTGCACCGGTAATATAGTATCTTTTCCTTTCCGGCATTCTTCCCTCCTTTTCGCTCCGGGAATAAACCAATTTCTTTTGTTCCAGCTTCTTTAACACCTGATAAATGGAGGCCACTCCCACCCTTACCCAGCGCCGCATTTCCCGCAATTCGATTATCTTATCGATTTCATAGGCATATGTCGGTTTTTCGTTAACGATACTAAGAAGGATCACTTCGATGTTTGAAAGGCCCTGCACCAATTTACCCAATTTCCATGCCACCTATTATAGCCTATAGTAATATACATAAGATAATTTCGCCAGCTTGCGCCGATCTCCTGCTTGCAAAATCAATTCTGCCAAATTATTTTTGCCCAGCCGGCATTATCCGGGAAATAAAAAGACCAGGGCGATCGGCAGATCCCCTGGCCTGAAGTCATTTATGCTTAGGAAGCAAGTTTATTCATCTCATCGAAAAATCCGGGAAATGACGCCTGCACCGCTTCTGCCCCACAGATTACGGAAGGGGAGCCGGCAAAAAGAGCCGCCGTGGCCAGGGCCATGGAAACGGAGGGGTCACTGTGGCTTTCACACTGGGCTCCGTCAAGTTTGGCATCGCCCCGGATGATAAGCCCATTTTTCAGTTCCGTAAATTGTGCGCCCATTCTCCGCAGTTCAAGGAAGAGATTTTGCAGCCGGTTTAATTTTTCCGGCATAAGCGCGCTAATTCCCCGCATAAGCGTATCTCCCCGGGCAAAAAGCGCAGCCACGATAAGAGCGGGCAATTCATCGCTCAGTCGCGGCAGCATGGCCGCACTTATCTCCGTTCCCTTCAAACTCCTGCCCCCCTTCACCAGAAGATCGGCAACCGGCTCGCAGTTTTCTTCCCGTTCATTAATCTTTTGGATCTTAGCACCCATCAGTTCCAGGACCTGCAGAAAAGCGGTGCGGGAAGGGTTGATCCCCACATCCTGCAGATACAGCTCTCCGCGCAGGGCGAGTGTTGCCGCCACGATCAGATAAGCGGCTTTACTAATATCTCCAGGGATGAAGAACCTTTCCCCTTTCAGCCGGACAGCGCCCTCCAAGCCGATATAACATTTGCCCAGTCTGGTAATACCGGCACCCAGGTAATGCAGCGCTCTTTCCGTGTGATCCTCGGTTTTATATGGGTCGGTCAGCTCCGATATACCCCGGCTGTAAAGGGCCGCCGTCAGGAGAACGGACTTCAGCTGAGCGTTGGCAACAGGCAGAGTGTAGTTAATGGGAAGGAGATCGTACCCCCGAATGTAGAGGGGCAGCAGCTCGCCATTATGACGGCCGTCAATAGAAGCTCCCATCTGCATGAGCGGTCCTGTCACATTTTTCATGGATTGCCTTTTCAATGAGCTGTTTCCTGTAAGCGTCGCACAAAACGGCTGCCCCGCCAGCAAGCCTGCCAGCAGCTGTGCCGTCGTTTGCGAATTGCCCGCATCAAGCACATTTTCCGGTTCAGTAAAACCGCGCAAGCCTTTCCCCTTTACTTTTAGTTTTCCGCCACTGCGCGTAACCTCGCCTCCCAGCTCCCTTAGGCAGTGCAAAGCGGCCATGGTGTCCTCCGTTTCGGGGAAACCATCAATCTCCACTTTGTCTTCTGTTAAAGAGGAAAATAGCAAGGCCCTCTGCGCAATAGCCGGATCTCCCGGCACCCGTGTTTGCCCTTCGATTTTCTCCGCAGGCTTAATGGTAATCTCCATCCCTAATCATCCTTTCTTTTTTTGCTTGTATGTGTAAAATAAAAAACTTCCATCCTCTAGGGACGGAAGTTTGAGCTTCACGCGGTACCACCCTGGTTGGGCATATAATGCCCCCCCTCATTGCAGGGTACGAACCGGCATATGCCGCCCGCTACCCTTGATGAAGCCAGTGCTTTTCAGCAATGGTGTCAGGTACGGACCGCCTGCTTGGCCTTATACCCCCTTCCTTTTAACGGTGGAAGTTTCCGTCAAAGCCTACTGACCGACAAGGCACTACCGGCTTTCGGTTTGCTTCTCAGGAGTGTATTTCAGTAATTCAGGACACCGGGTTACACCAACCCCCGGCTCTCTGCGCTCCATCAATTACCTACTTCTCTCCCTCATCGCTTTGCCGAATCTTTTACCGAACTCTCATATCGCCGGCATCAACTATTGCCTTTTACGGTACTTCAGCCCGCAACTCCAGAGGGAACTTCGTCCGGTGGTTATACCAAGGGGCTTTCAGCCGCGGCCCCCCATCTCTGTGGGAAACATCACCAGATTACTTTCCTCTTTCATGGCCTTTATATGCTAAAATCTAAAACAATTTTACAATGCCTGCCGGAGTATGTCAATACACACCAAGGGTTTTTCCCTATGTTTTTTTCTATATTTGTATTGGCCCTATCTTGAAAATGGCTTTCCATAGTGTGCCGCTCCGGTTACCGGATGCCCTCTTAAGGGATGCCAGGATCAATTAAAGATAATCTGTGGGCGGCTTTTCCAGCCCGGCCACATTCTAAAATCGGCTTTCGCTCAAACAATAGAATGTAGAAATCTCCGGTCCCAAAAGAGCCTTTGATGATCCTGAAGGCCCTTTAAGGGCAACCCTGTTGCCACTACGCTTGACTCCAAGATTTTCATTTTCTGTTGGCACCGCCACCAGAGGGGCGGCATAGGGGTCCATTACTGTATTATTCCTGCATCACTCAATATTTTGCCAAATAAGTGGAAGAACTCGGTAAACTCCTTTTGCTGTGTTGCCCCGTCCCCATAGTTTGGCACGGCGCTTACCCTTTCCAACTTCCGTACAACATCTGGATCTGCTATTCCTTTTTTGAAAGCATCATGCAGGACCGCTACCATTTCCGGGGGCGTGCCAGGAGGCGCTACTACCCCGCTGGTAACCGGAAAGGAAAAGTCGTAGCCCATTTCGCGCAGTGCGGGTACATCCCGCAAGGCAGGCGTTTTCATGTCCCCTAAAATCGCCAATACGCGAATGCGTGTCCGATCGACCTCGCCTGCCGCCAGCGATCCCACTGCATCCACGTGTCCGCCCAAAAGGGCAGTTGTTGCCTCAGCGCCACCGGGGAAGGGCACATGCGTCAGACTGGAGCCAAATTCCCTGGCTATAAACTCCAGGGCGAGATGGCTTGACGTGCCAACTCCAGGCGAGCCATAGGCAATTTTGCCGGGATTTCGCCTGGCGTAGTCAACAAACTCCCCAAAAGTCTGCCAAGGGGCATCCGCGCGGACTGCGAGTATATGCATCCCCTCCGATGTTCTGATCACGGGTTGAAAGGTGTCATGGGTATATCTTGCCACGCCAAAATGCGGTATGGATGCGATGGTACCTGATGTAGCAAACAAGATTGTGTATCCGTCAGGCCTAGCGCGCAGCACAAATTCCGCGCCGACCAGCGCACCGGCACCGGGCCTGTTAATTGGACGAAGGGGCTGATCAAGGTGTTTTTGTGCGCCTGCAATTACTGCCCGTGCAATTAAATCCATACCACCGCCTGGCGGCATGGGTATGACGACATCAATCGGCCGCGTGGGGAAGGCGATCCCGGGCGCAGGAGCGGGAGCAGGTCTGGGTGCGGGTGCAAGATCAGGTGCGGGGGCAGGTGCCACCCCAAGTGCTGGAGGCTCAGGCGCAGGGGCCGGACTTGCCACCCCGGGGGGTGCCGGCGCCTCAGCCGCAGGGGCCGGCGCAGGCACGGGGGCTACTACCCCGGACACTGCAAGCTCTGGCGCAAGGGCCGGAGCCGGAGCTTCCATCTCAGGTGCCGGCACTTCTGGCTCAGGCTCGGGTGCGGGGGCAGGCACGGGCGCCGGAGCTGCCACCCCAAGCACCGGCACATCAGCCGCCGGCACCGTGGCGGGGGCGGGATCGGGTGCACACCCTGCCAGGGTAATAGCAAAGACCAACGAAACAATACAGATGACACTACTTCTCTCTTTCGTTTTTATGCGCAATGATAACCCTCCAATAAGCTCAAATATTCTCACTGCTTTTATGTTCCGCAAGCAAAACTGCAGTCCGGGAATATACAATTCTTAAAGGATCAGAAATATTCAGCTTAAGCGCGTTAATTGATCCCAGAATTCGATTTGCATTATAGATAAGCACGGGCAAATCTGCCTCTGCACCCATATTTTTTAAGTTCAAAGCAACTACTTCCAGCCTGAGAATCTCCTTATTGATGCTTCGAAGCAGCCGGGTTTCCCGTTTATTCATTTAGCTTCGCCTCACAATACACATTATTCTATTGGTGCAGATGCCCTCTTAAGTCTTTAAATCTTTTAGCCTTTGTTTCATGCCGGGGCAAAGTGCCGGAAGATACAATTTCAATGTTGCACCTCAAGGTTGTTGTGCTTCGCAGCCCTCTTGCCAAATTATGGGCAATTTCTTCTTTCGCGTTTTTATATTCTTTAAAGACCTCTGCCCTTACCAAAACATTATCGTACTCTTTTTCGCGTGTGATAATAGTTTCAAATTCCCCGTTTAACTCGGAAATCCCCATTATGGCTTTGTCTACATTTTTTGGGGAAAACAAAACTCCCCGCACTTTTGTTAACTCGTCTCTTCTGCCGATTATGCCGCCTTCAGTTATTCTCCAAGTCCTGCCGCATCTACATTTATCCGCGGATAGCTTGACAAGATCTTTAAGGTCATACCTGATTACCGGCATGCCCTTCCTGACAAAATTTGTCGCCACCACCGTGCCTGTTTCTCCTTCTCCTACTGGTTCAAATGTCTCCGGATGCAATATTTCAACCAGGTAATGGGCTTCATTGATATGAAGACCCTGTTGCTCTTTGCATTGGAAGGACCATAATGGAGTCTCAGTTGCACCCGCATGGTCAAATACCTGTGCATTCCAGGAGTCCTCGATCCGCTTTTTGGTTAGCCTGACCGACGCACCAGGTTCTCCTGTGCAAAATATTTTACTAACCGCTGTTGCCCGCAAGTCAATTCCCACTTGGCGGGCGGCCTCAGCCATACTCAAAGCATAGGATGGGGTACACATTAAGGCAGTACAGCGCAGGTCGGCTATATCCCTTATCCTTTGCTCCGTGCTGGTTGTACCTCCCGGAATCACTTCGGCACCGATTTTTTCCGCACCATAATGCCCTCCCCAAAATGCCATAAAAAGATTATATGGAAAGGCGATATAGACCCGATCATGGTTGCGTAAACCCCGTGCATAGAGGATAGTTGCCCAGATATCCGCATACCATTCCCAGTCGGCCCAGCTGTCGCCCCATCTCAGGGGAAAACCGCTTGTTCCGCTGGTCTGATGAAATGCACTAATCTGTTCAATTGGGACAGCCAGCAAGGCTCCATAGGGAAAGTTTTTTTCCCCTTTTTGGGCATTGATATATTCTTCCTTAGAAGAAACGGGTATTTGGTCCACCTTAACCAGTGTGTCGATCTGATCCAAATCCTTTAGCCGCAGACCCGCTTCGGTAAACTTGCCCTTGTAAAAGGGGCTATGCATATAAGCATAAATACACTGTTCCCTGAATTTAGTTAACTGGAAAAACCGTAAATCTTCCAAAGGCATTGCCTCCAAAACAGGATTCCACATATCTTTCATTATTAATTCTATACCTCCGGCATATACCATTTGCTGGTAATATATAACAACGCTGCTCTGTCAAATATCTGCAATACACACTCCCTTACACTAATACCAAGGATGATTACCAGAATTGTTATGATTATGCATGCATAACGATTCTGCAAATATCTCGCCTCTCCCCGGTCATTCATTGTTATTAGGAAACATGCTTGGGTTTATTCAGTATAAGTGTCATCCTCTTTTCTTAAATTCATAAAAAAGTCGTGAAAAACATTGTCTGTGACAGCATCCACATCCTGTTTATATTTTTTATAAATCATCAATAGGTGCTTGCCCTTTGCGGTTAAGCTAGCCCCGCTATTTAGTCCCCCGGCCTGCCTTTCAACCAGCTTTAAGCCGAGTCTTTCCTCCGTTGCTTTAATTTTCCCCCAAGCTGCCCTGTAGGACATGTTCAACTTTTCTGCCGCTTGCTTTATGGAACCCGCCTCTTCAATATACTGAAAAAGAGCCATCCTTCCGCTGCCGAAAACAACCTCGCCATCAACCTCAAGCCATAATTTTATCTTGGGCTCGATCGCGCTAAGGATGCTGTTATTGTTGTCAACTTTCATATCAGTTTACCCTTTACCCTCCGCGGGGCAATATAAAAGACACCGTCCCCACTCTTATTGGGTGGTTGCACCATCCTAACCCAGTTTGACAATACGACAGGCATTGCCTCTCATTGTAATATAACCCGACACTTCGTCTCTCACCTTTGCATCCAGCAGCAGATTGCAGTTGGCGGAAGCCCAGCCGTGGGGAACAGAGACTACGCCCGCCAGGATATCAGGGGTCACTTTGGCTTTGACCTTGATCCTGCCCCGGGGCGTTTGCACTCCAATCATCTCGCCCTCAATGACGTCATACTTTTTTGCCGTGACGGGGTTTATCTCTGCTTCCGCATCCGGCACTCTCACCCGCATGCTCGGTATGTCATGGCACTGGGCGCCGATGAATTCAACCTTTCTGGCGCCGGTAAGCAGCGTTTCCGGATATTGTTCGGCAATGACGGGATCAGCCACTGCGCTTTGCTGGGGTTCCACATGCTCAGGCAGGCCGGGGAAGCCCAGTTCTTCCATTCTTGCGGAATATATTTCTATTTTTTTGCTGTCGGTGGAAAAACCGATTTTGTTATAAATATCGTATTCCACCTCGCCGAAATAGACGCCTGCGGGATGCTCCTGCAGCTGCTGCATGGTCACGCCCGAAGTGGAGAAAAAGTGTTCGGCCACTTCTTCATCCGTCTTCCAGGGAAAATATTCTCCGAGGCCCGTCTTGTGGCCCAGCTTGCTCCAGATTTCCCAGATGGGCATACTTTCATAGAGTGGTTCGATAACCTTTTGACGCAGCATAATATAGGGAATGCAGTATGATATGGCATAGGGAAAACCGCCTACACCGGTCTCTTCCAGGGATGTGCAGGCAGGCAGGACATAATCTGCCAACTGTCCTGTTTCCGTCATATACGGGTCAATACTTACAAACAATTCCAGATTATTCAACGCATCCAAAAAACGGTTGGTATCGGGAAAGGTTACAGCCGGGTTACTTCCCGAGCTGATGAAGGCTTTAATGGGGTACGGCTTCTCCGTGATCATAGCTTCTGTCATCATTGAGGCCGAACCGTAAGGGGGAGTGCGTTTACCGAACTGATGGAAGATCGGATACTCTTCATGTCCCAGGTTTTTTTCCCCGATGTGGACACGCAGGTCTGCCAGCCTGATCTGGGGACAGGTAACCCAGCCGCCCGGTCTGTCAATATTGCCCGTAATGGCCATCAGGATGCAGAAGGCCCTTTCCGTCTGCAGGCCGTTGGCATATTGATTCAGGTGTCCCACACCTTCTACGATACATGCCCTTTCCGAGTTAGCAAAGATCCGCGCAAAACGCCTTATCTCCGAAGCCGGCACACCGGTTATCCCTTCTGCCTTTTCCGGCGCATAATCTTTGACATGTTCCACGAGTTTGTCAAAACCTGTTGTCCATTTGTCAACGAATTCCTTGTCCCACATATCCTCGGCAATAATAACATGCATCATGGCCAATGCCAGGAAAGCATCGGTACCCGGACGGATCGGCTGATAAATCCCCTCTTTGGCCAGCGGGATACGGCGCGGATCAATGACGATTAGCTTTGCCCCCGCCTTGACACTCTCACGGATTATTCTGGCCTGCGGGAAATAACTCGCATCGGGGTTATGTCCCCAGAGAAGAATGCAGTCGGCATGGCGCGGCTCCTCCACCGGATAGCGGCCATAAGTAATCTGGCGGGCCAGGATACGGGTGCGGAAACAAATGCCTTCGGGATTAAAAAAATTGGGAGAACCAAAAGCCTTGGCAAAACGCTGGTTAAATGCCGCCATCTCAAAATGTTCCACCCCGACAGAGCCGGTCCACGTGGCCAGGGTGTGGGCACCATACTTTTCTCTCAACTCCAAAAGTTTAGCGCCTATTTCCGTAAAAGCCTGATCCCAGGAGATTCGCTTAAATTTTCCGTCCACTTTTTTCATGGGGTACTTTAAACGGGTAGGATTATAAAGCTGTTCCACCAGGTGTTGACCTTTTGCGCATAGCTCACCCTGATTCAGCCAATTCTCCTTTGTGCCCTCTACTCTGACCAGTTTACCATCTTCCACATATGCGTCAATACCACAGCAGTTAATGCATAAACCGCAATCCGTCTTAATTACTTCCATTTGCTTAACCTCCCGGCTTTCATATATTTGATTTCACTTAAATCGCTAGAATATCCGCCTTTTTTGCTTTGTCACAGTCACCCATTTAACATCAGTTAATTCATGCAGGGAATACTGACCACCTACGCGTCCTATTCCGCTCTCTTTCACCCCGCCGAAGGGACAAGCCTCATTGGCGTCTACAGCCCCATCATTGATATGTACCATACCTGCTTCTATCCTCTCCGCCAAGTATATTGCCTGCTCTAGATCCTTGGTAATGACGCCTGACGACAAACCGTAATTTGTGTTGTTGGCAATCGCCAGGGCTTCGTCGGCACTATCAACAGGGATGATCGATGTCACGGGGCCAAAAGTTTCAGTGGCATAGATTGTCATTTCAGGCGTTATGTCTGTAAGAACCGTCGGCTGATATAATCTTCCCTCATAGGTTCCCCCGCAAAGAAGTTTCGCGCCTTTTGCAACAGCGTCTTTTACCTGTCCATCAATCAATTGTATTTGCCTGTCACTGATGATCGGACCGATAAATGTATTCGGGTCCTTTGGATCGCCTACCGGAAGATGGGAGGCCAAATTTACCAGTTTTTGCGTAAATTCCTTAACAATGGGTTTCTCCACGATCAGCCTGTCCACTGACATACAAATTTCGCCCTGATGTAAAAAAGCGTTAAAAGCGGCGATCTGGACAGCATAATCTACATCGGCGTCCGCCATAACGATCAACGGATTCTTTCCACCTAATTCAAGGGTATAGCCTTTCAAATTTGCAGCACATCTCTGCGCAACTTGCCTTCCTGTCTCCGTTTCACCTGTAAGCGTGACAAATGAGCATCTGGGATCGTCGATAAGCGCATGCCCCAGCAAGCTACCCGGTCAGCGCATCAACCCATTCACCGCCAATGTACATCTTAAACTTTTTCACGTTAACTCACACAACTTTCATTTTAGTATAATCCGTTTGCATACAACAGAAAGACATCCACCCGGTCTCCGGCTTTTAAGACCGGGGAGTTTGCCGGCACGTCAATCAACGCATTGCAATAAAGGGTAGAATAAATAACACCCGGGTTCTGTTTTCCCGTAATCCTCACCTTTAAAATGCCGTCATCGAGGAATGCACGCCCCCTTAAGAAATTTCTTTTAGCGCTGGTCTTCGGATATTGTCCCTGCATAACGGCAGTTGCGCAGGTCAGCTCTCGTTTACTGATCCCCATCAACCCGGCAAGCACCGGCCAAGCCAGCAAGTGGAAGGTGACAAAAGCAGCCGCCTGGTTGCCAGAAAGGCAGATGATTAACTTTCCGTTTTTTTCAGCACCAAGGACCGGCGTGCCGGGACGCATGGCCAAGCGGTGAAAGAGCATTCTCGCCCCAAGGGAAATCAATGCCTCACTAACCAGGTCAAAATCACCCACGGATACCCCGCCGGTCGTGATGATCATGTCGACATTATCCAGGTTTTCCGCAATTCTTTGGGCAATCATCTCCCTGCTGTCACCAACGGTTCCCGCCAGAATCGGCTTGGCACCTGCTTGGCGAATATAGGCCGCAAGCGCGTAGGAATTGCTGTCAAAGATTTGGCCCGGTTGTAATTGCTCATGTACCTCCACCAGCTCATCACCAGTTCCGATAATGGCGACTTTCGGCAGGCGGTAAACTGGGACAACCGGGATGCCCAGGGCCGCCAGAATGCCGATGCTTGCTGGATCGATGACCTCTCCCCCGCTTAGCGCCTGTTCACCTCGTTGAATATCCTCGCCGGCAAAACAATAATTCGTATATGCCTGCAATGAAGAAACGATCTCGATTTTATTAGCTGTTTTTTTCACATCCTCAACCTTGATCACCACATCGGCGCCGGGGGGGAACGGTGCGCCGGTCATAATCATTGCCGCCTGGTTCCTGCCAAGTTCAATTTGGCTGCAGCGTCCTGCCGGAATTTCCTGGCTGATTTCCAGGAGGACCGGGCAATCCGGTGCCGCAGCGGCAATGTCTTCAGCCCGCACAGCATATCCGTCAAGGGGTGAGCGGTTAAACGGCGGAAGGTTGACAGGCGCATAGATATCTTCCGCCAGAACCCGTCCCAAGGCAGAACGGATGTCGATTTTTTCTGTACCTGCAGGTTGGATGCACTCTAAAAGCATTGCCACCGCCGTCTCAAGTGGTACAGGGCTACTTACACTCAACACCTCCCGAAAAATATTTCCTGCATGCTGATTAATTTAATATTTAAAGTTACTGCTCAGGTGTACATTTGCACCGGGGTGCATGGTGCCTTTTCATGGCTACAGGCTTAAGCAAAAGATGGTCAGTAGTCCTCTTTGCCGCCCCGGCGGCTTTTATAAACTTGGCAAAGCTCAAACACAGTATAAAATCTGTTGGTGCCGCCTCGAAGAAGCAGCATTGGTATCTTCTCACAATTTATTTTATGACCTTGCCTCCCTCTATATTTCATCCTTTATGTCATATTTGACATAATGACCGTCCACCATACCCACCTATGGACCCACGGCATTACCTCCTGCATTTTTTTCACAAGTAAGGGCATAACTTTTCCCCGTTACTTTCCGGCATCTTCAGTTCGCAGCTTGGGAAAAGTAAACCCGAAAGTTTACCTGCTGATGTAGAGGTGATTATGCACATACATGCATATCGCTATTAATGCATATTCTACAATGCCTACCGCAGTATGTCAATACACTTCATGGGGCTTGGGGCTTTTCTTTTTGATTTTTTTATCCCTGTGGTGTGTATGTTCGGAGAAATTTGAGATGTTCCGAAGAGAGCGCAGAATATTCTCCCGTTTAGATCCCTTACTGGTAAAATTTAGTTGACAACGTCAACTCTTTACCGTTATAATTCATCTATATAAAGGCGCTGAAGTTAAACCAACCCGGGCTAGAAATCGCGGGATACGGAAAGGCATGTTGACAATGAATGTTATCTATCTCGGGAACCGTGAACGAGCAGACAAACTTACCGCAGAACTCAATAAAATAATTGATGCTTTAAAAAAAGTTTCCAGCGTGCAGAAGGTAATATTATTTGGTTCTCTGGCCAGTGGCAGCGTTGGCATCAAAAGCGATCTAGACCTGTTGATTGTCCAAGAAACAGAGAAAGCATTTCTTTCCCGTTTGATGGAATTAACGGAACATATTGACCCTGACCTTGCCGTTGATATCCTGGTTTACACACCGCAGGAATTCGCGGAGATACAAAAAAAACCAAACCGCTTTTTTCAACACATCCTGGAAAACGGAAGGATTGTCTATGAAAAATAACTCCACCAATGAAGGCCTCAGGTGGCTGGCGCAATCCCAATCTGACCTTGCCGATGCCCGCTACCTTTCCGAAGGAAGCAGGTTCAATGCGTGCTGCTTCTTTTGTCAGCAAGCAGCCGAAAAAGCCCTCAAAGCTTATCTCTATAAACAAGGCGCAGAACACGTTTACGGTCATAGTGTGGCTGAACTTTGCCGGGAGGCGGCCGGGCTGGATCGGGCCTTTGCGGATATAAAAGCCGCTGTTTCGCCCCTGGATGTTTTCTACATACCCACTCGCTATCCCAACGGATTGCCCGGTGGCATCCCTTCTGAAGCATTTACACGGGAAGACGCGGAGCGGGCGCTGGCCATGGCCGGCAGAACCATTGCGCTGGTAAGCAAGATGATGGCGTGAGGCAGTCCGTTCGAATCCAACTTAAAACACGACTATTTCTGTAACATTTTGCTGCTTGGTCCTATCGGCCTAGATTTGGAGCAAAAAACGGGAAACAAAAAGGAACCGATAAGCGGTTCCTTCACTGTTTATTACGCGCAGTTGGCTTTATTTATTTATGTTGGCCCTTTAATTTATTTTATTTCTGCTGCTCCTGTTCCCGTTTTTCTTTGAGGGCACGCCATACTTTTTCATAGCTGAGGGGCAGGCTGTAAACGCGCACGCCCATGGCATCATAAATAGCGTTGGAGTAGCATCCCATGGTGGGAATGGTGGAGCCTTCGCCCACTTCTTTGACGCCCCAGGGTCCGGCCGGTTCCGGTTCCGCACTGAATACCAGTTCGGAAGTGATCCCGGGCATATCCAGGGCTGTGGGCAGACGGTACTCGCCCAGGTTGGCATTGAGAATCTTTCCTTTGTCATCAAAGACAACTTCCTCCCAGACGGCTTCCCCCACGCCCATAAAAAGCGCCCCGTGGACCTGGCCGTGCAGCAGAGCGGGATTGATGACCGTGCCGCAGTCGTGGACGTCCCAGACATGCTCCACTTTGATCTCCCCCGTTTCCTCGTCAATATCCACCTGGCTGATCTGGGCGCAAAAACTGTACGCGGGAGAGGTGCCTACCGGTGCGCCCTTGAACTTCCCGCCCAGTTTGGGCGGGGTGTAAGAACCTTTACCTACGAGCGGTCCTTTCCGCACAAAAAATTCACGGGCTACTGCAGCAAAAGTTATGGTTACCGATGGATCTGTCTTGCGCCAGATCACCCCTTCACAGCATTCCAGGTCGCGGTAGTCCGTCCTTAGCATTATGGAGGCCATCTCGATTACCTGCTTATTGACCTCTTCCCCGGCCTGCTTGACTGCGGCGCCGGACATGAGTGTCTGCCGGCTGGCATAGGCGCCAAAATCGTGGGGCGTAGTTTCCGTGTCCGCGGAAACAATTTTCATCTGCTCGTAGGTAAAGCCCATAGCTTCGGCAGCCATCTGGCAAAGGACTGTATCGGAACCCTGCCCGATATCCACGGCTCCCGTATACAGCGTGGCGGAGGTGCCGTCTTCATTCACCTTGATCATGGCGGAAGCCTGGGGCAGATCGGTGCGGTAAATGGGATAGCCGGCGCCGGAGACAAAGCTGCCTACAGCCAGGCCGATACCTTTACCCGAGGGCAGGTTTTTACGTTTCTCCTCCCAGCCGGATATCTCCTTGGCTTTTATAAGACAGGCTTCCAGTTCGCACGAATTTACCCTGAAGTCATTGGGGGTTACCGTATTGCGTTTGCGCGTATTGATCAGGCGCAGCTCCAGCGGATCCATCCCCAGATCTTTAGCTATCATATCCAAGTGGCTCTCATAAGCGTAACGGGGTTGGGGATGCCCGTGCCCGCGCTGCGCGCCGCAAGCCGGCAGGTTGGTATAAGCCCGGATCATGTCGAACTTGTAATTTTCATATTCGTAAGTAAGCGGCAGCATGGCGCCGGCATAGTACGCCGTGGCCACACCAAGGCTAGTATAAGCGCCGCCGTCCATAATAAAGTCGGCATGCACGCCAAGAATCTTGCCGTTTTTGTCCACACCGGTGGTAACCTTCATGAATTGCTTATGCCGGCCCCTGTTGTGGGCAAACATTTCGTGGCGGTCATAGAACATTTTCACCGGCCGGCCTGTCCGCATGGCCAAAGCCGCCCCGGCAAATTCCAGGCCGGTTGGCTCCAGCTTGCCGCCAAAGCCGCCGCCCATGTGCGGCTTGATTACGCGTACATCGCCCATCTTCAGGTCAAACTGGCGGGCGATATAATACTGGAAATAGTGGGGCGACTGGGTGCTGGAATAGACGGTAAGCTTGCCCCCTTCCCAAACGGAGATGGCGGAGTGGGGTTCAATGGGACACTGGTAAGTACGCTGCCCCACAAAAGTGTCGTTACGCACATAATAGGCTTCGGCAAAGGCTTTCTCCACGTCGCCAAAGTTCTGGTGGATCTCTGTATTCACATTGCCAGCATACTCTTCATGCAGCAGCGGGGCGCCTTCCTGCAGCGCTTCGATCGGATCGAAAACAGCGGGCAGGATTTCATAGTCCACTTTAATCAGGGCCAGCGCCTTGTAAACCGTCTCCTCGTCTATAGCAGCCACGGCGGCCACTTTATCTCCCACAAAAAGCACCTTATCGATACAAAAGATATTTTCATCCCAGCGCGCCGGGCTAATCCCGTATTTCAAAGAAGGCACATCTTTGTGCGTGATTACGGCCTTAACACCAGGCAGCTTTTCCGCCGCGGAGGTGTCAATATTTAATATACGGGCGTGGGCATAGGGGCTGGTTAGGATCTTCCCCACCAGCATGTTGGAGAGCTTAAGATCACCCGTATATTTGGCCTGACCAGTTACTTTAACCCGGCCGTCAATTCTGGGTTTACTTTTCCCAATTACAGAAAATTTTCCTTCCGTCATCATTCGTCACCTCCCTTAGACTGCCGGCCACAGCTGAGAATGGCTTTAACAATATTCACATAGCCGGTGCAGCGGCAAAGATTACCGGCAATGGCTTCGCGCGCTTCCTGCTCCGTTGGATTGGGGTTGCTGTTCAGCAGGGCTTTTGCCGACATGATCATACCCGCTGTGCAGTAGCCGCACTGCAGGGCGGCGTTTGCGATAAAAGCTTCCTGAATGGGGTCGAGCTTTTCGTTTTCGCCAAGGCCCTCAATGGTAAGAACTTCCCGCCCGTCAGCTTCAACGGCCAGCACCAGGCATGAGTTCACAGGCTTGCCGTCTAATAGCACAGTACAGGAACCGCAGTCGCCCAGTTCACAACCTTTTTTTGTCCCAGTAAGGTCCAGTTCGTCGCGCAGCACGTTTACAAGCAGCGTGTTTGCTTTGACAACCTTTGTATAGGGGTCACCGTTAACATACAAGGTGATCAGATAACGCTTTACTCCTTCTTTATCCTGAATTGCCTGCATGGCATCTTCCTCCTTTGAAATTATCCTCCGGGCGGCTGTTGTGGACAGCCGCCCCTACGCGTGGCCGTTAGCGATGGCCTTATGCAGGCAGCGCCGCGTGAAGACCCTGACCATGTCCCTGCGGTATTCATCCGAACCGCGTATATCAGTAATGGGGTTGCTCGCCGCCGCCGCCAGTTTTCCAGCCTCTTCCAGCAGCGCATCGCTAACCTCTTTGCCTTTGAGCAGTGCTTCTGCCTCCTTTACCCGTATGGGGGTAGGGGCCACAGCGCCAAGGGCAATACGCGCATCTTTGCAGATATTACCTTCCATGGCAACAGCAACAGCCACGCCCACCACCGCTAAGGCGCCTGAACGGCGCAGCCCGAACTTGTGATAAGTGCTGCCGGTGAAGCCGTTTTCCGGTATGACTATTTCCGTTAAGATTTCATCCTGCTTGATTACCGACCGGCGCGGCCCGGTAAAAAATTCTTCCAGCGGCAGCGTCCTGCTGCCGCTGCTGTTCTGCAACGTCACCATCGCGCCGAGGGTAATGAGAATGGGCGGAAAATCAGCCGAGGGAACGGCATTAGTGATATTACCGCCGATCGTCCCGATGTTGCGAATCTGGTTATTGGCCATACGATGGGCCGTTTCGCATACAGACATATACTTATCCTGCAGCACCGGCGACTTCATTACCTCGTTGTGAGTAACCAGCGCTCCGATTATATGCCCTTTTCCCTTTTCAAAGGATATGTTCTTAAGTTCGCTTAACCTGGTAATAGAAATAAGCGTTTTCGTGACAAGTGTTCCCTGTTTCAGCATGGGCAGAACATCAGTGCCGCCGGCAATAACCCTGGCTTCAGGCCCCAGGCTGCCCAGCATACGGCTTGCCTCTGCCACGCTAGCCGCGATTATATAGTCAAAATCGGGCAGATACATTCTTCAACCACCTTTCAAAAAAAATGCCACCCCTGTCTAAACTGCTTATATCTGTTTGCAGACTTTTTATTCCAAAATATCCTGCAAATCACAAACATTAATTTCCAGCATTTTCAGGCTGGCCAGAATACGATCGCAATTCCGATCCACGCACTGCATGCCGCCGGATATCTCCACCAGCCGCTCGGTTTTCGCTTTTATTTCCTTAATCAAGCAATCCATTTCTTTAAGATCGATTTCCGCTGAAAGCATGAGATCACCTCCTTAAAAAATCTGGTATTATGATCAGAGCTACTCCTTGTTAACCTAAGTATGGCGCAGATCCTTAAAGCGCCTGGCCTTGACCTCGTAGCGGGGCAGGCTGCCGAAGGGATGAAATTCGATCTTGTAGGCCAGGTTGGTTTTAAGACGCAGCTGCCGCTCCAGTTCGGGTTGGATCTCTTCCGGCGTTACACCGGCCTGCGGCAGCAGCTCCACTTTGAGGGTTATAACGTCCACATCGCCTTTTTTGGAGACAACCAGTTCGTATTCATCACCAAACTGCGGCAATCCCCGCACTACTTCTTCCACAGCAACTGGACTAAAAAGCACGCCTTTCACCTTGGTGATATGATCCACGCGGCCGTGTATACCCCCTTTTAAGAGCCTGAAGGAACGTCCGCAGGAGCAGCTTTCACCCCACATACTCACATCCTTGGAGTCAAAGCGAATACAGGGTTGGGCAAAGCGATCAAATGCGGTAATCACAATTTTCCCTGAACGGTTTGGTTCCTCGATTGGTTTGCCTGTGTCAAGATCAACAAGCTCCACGAGGAAAAGGGCTTCGTTGGGGTGCAAGCCACCGGGCTGAGCCAGGCATTCATAACCCCATCCGCCAATCTCCGTGGCGCCGACATGATCAAAGACCTTGGCGCCCCAAGCCTCTTCCATGCGTTTTTTTGTGGTGGGGACACTGGCGCCGGGCTCTCCGGCACAAAGGATACGCCTAACGGTCAGATCCTTGGCTTCCTTGCCAAGGACGCGCTTGCAGGTATCGGCCATACTCAGCACATAGGTGGGGGTAGCCATCAAGGCGGTGGCCCTCAGTTCCTGAATCTTGAGCAGCCGCTCCTCGGTGTTGAGGATGCCGCCGGGGACCACCTCACAACCTATTTTTTCACAGGCATAATGGCCAGCCCAGTAAGCAACAAAGACATTATAGCCAAAAGGGATAAAGACCCGGTCCGTGTTGCGGAAACCCTGAGCCCAGAGGATATAGGCCCAACTTTCGCTCCACCACTCCCAATCCTGCCAGGTGTCTGGCTGATAAACAGGCTGTCCGGTGGTACCACTGGTCTGGTGGTATTCCGTAACCTTTTCCAAAGGTACGCAGAGGCTGTCGCCGTATGGCCATGGATCCTTGGCCTGGGCACCGCGGTAATCTTCTTTCTGTAGTGTAGGAACCGAAAAAATATCATCCCAACTTTTCACATCCCCTGGTTCAAACCCGGCTGCATCATAAATACGGCGGTACATCTTGGATTTGTTATAGCCCCACTCCAGGATACGCTTAAATTTTTTAAACTGCATCTCCTTCAGTTGCTCCCGGGGTAACGTCTCCAGCACAGGATTCCAATAACGGCCACTGCTCTTAATTTCCAAAAAAACCCCCCCCTTGTTAAAATGTTTGCATGCCATACATAACACATCAGCACATTATAAAAGTACACTGCAATTTGCATGCCAAACTCTCTTGAATCAAGCTTAGCGGCCGCACGGGGTCTGCTGGCGTTCAAATAATTGATCCAATTGCATCTTGTATCATCTCTGCGTATTATTGTACCAAAATTGTTTAATTGTATCAAGACCATGGAATTAAAAATGTGGGGTTAAAAATCTAAAAAATATGGAATATTTTTGGGAGGGGTTATTTTGTAGCGCAGGAATCGTGTTTGCATCTTGACGACGACCTCCGCTTACCGTTCATCCCCCGGCCAGTGGAGGTATCAGGGAAAAGTGATCCCCTTCCTGCAGTGCTGTGGCCAGGCCATTCAGGAAAGCAATGTCACGCCCATTAAGCAGCAATCTTATATCTTTTCTGATGGTCAGGCCGTCTTCCTCAAAGATTCTGCGGGCTAAAGGCGGGCCGCATCTTTCCATAAGAGCTGCCAGCAGATCATGCAATGTGGAGCCACAGGGGAGAATTATGGTCAATTCTCCCCTGTGGCCACCTATTAATTTCCCCAGATCGGCAAGCCCTTTTGCGGTCACATGAAGCATAAGATAAACCTCTTATTCAAATATCGGGGCTCAGTCAAGATATTTGACGACTGCCTCAAGCCCCAGGGAGTGCAGCTTCTCCGGGGTGGGCACGCCTTCCTTTGTCCAGCCCCGGGCCGTGTAGTATTCGTCAAGCATTATGTCCAGGTCATCTCTGCTGATGAGCTGGCCTTTGGAGTTGCCTTCTTGCAGGGGCTCGGTCATAATCCTTGCGGGGAAGGTGTCGTCGGCTCGGCTAAAGCCTGCCCGCTTGTTATAAACACGGGCCAGGTTGTTCACCCGCTCGCCTACGGCCTGCACCTCTTCAGAGGTAAAGGACAGGCCAGTGAGGGACTGCATGAGGTCGGCGGTGTTCTGTGTGGCCACACCCGGCAGGGCCATGTCCAGGATAAAGGCACACATGGTGGCGCAGTCGCAGGTGACGCAGCGCACATCCTGGTTCCATTTGGTGAGTTTGCCCTTGCCCTCAAGGGCAAAACGGTCCACGGCTTCGGGAACGGGGATGCCGAAGATCTCCTGGAAGGCATAGCCGCGGTTGTGGTCGGCGCCGGTATAGGCGGTGGCATAGTTGAGGCCGTGGGCCTTGGCGCCGCGAATATCATAGGCGGGCAGTTCCAGACCCTTGATATGCATGGCGTATTGCTCCGATCCTTTGCCGATTTTTTCAGCGGCTGCCTTGACGCCGTCGGCCAGGATATCGCCGAGGCCGCGGCGCATGGCCATATCCAACAGCAGGTCCTGCATGGCCTTGTCGTTGCCGAAGTGCAGTGCAACGCCGCCTGTATCCGCTTTGGTGAGGATGCCTTTTTCATAGAGCTCCATGGCAAAGCCGACGGCCACGCCGGCGGACATGGTGTCCAAGCCCAGCTCGTCGCAGAAGCGGTCCGCGGCGATAACAGCATCGATGTTGTCAACGCCGGTGGTGCCACCCAGGGAGTAGATGGATTCAAATTCGGGGCCTTCGCTGAGGATGCCGGCATAGCTCCCATCCCGGGCCAGTTTGAGCTGGCTGCAGCCGACGGGACAGTTGTAGCAGTGCTCGCGGCCGATCTTGCGGGATTTGTTGCTCTCCACACCCAGCTTTTCCATGGGTACCCACTCGCCGGTGCCGGACCAGTTCTTTGTGGAGAAGATGCCCATTTCACAGGTGAGGTCCAGCACCGCCGGGGTGCCGATATGGGAAAACATGGGGTAGAGGGCATGGCTGTCTTTCATGGCCTTGGTCATGAAGGAGCGGGCTTTCCGGAAGGCTTCCTTGTCGTAGACAGGTACCTCCTTGCTGCCGCGTACGGCCACAGCCTTGAGGTTCTTGGAGCCCATCACCGCACCCAGGCCTTTGCGCCCGATGGCCCGGCGCTCGTTTATGATACAGGCGACCTTTGCCAGCTTCTCCCCCGCCGGACCGATACAGACGATGCGTGTGTTCTGGTCACGCAGTTCGTCTTTGATCAGCTGCTGGCAGTCGAATGTACGCGTGCCCCAGAGCTGTTCGGCGGGACGGAAATTTACTTTGCCGTCCTTGATGGAGAGGTAGCATGGTTTTTCCGCCTTGCCTTCGATGATCAGGGCATCGTAACCGGCAAATTTGAGCTCCACGGGGAAAAAGCCGCCGGAAAGGGCCATGCCCACCGCACCGGTAAGGGGTGATTTGGCTACAGCCGCTATACGGCTGGCACAGGGGACCGCTGTGCCGCTGAACGGTCCGGGAGCAAAAATGAGTTTGTTTGCCGGACCCAGTGGATCAGTATCGGCAGGCACTTCGTCAAAAAGATATTTGATGCCAAAACCGGCTCCGCCGATATACTGCCGCGCCAGCTCTACCGGTGTGTCCTCTTCCTTAAATGACTGTTCCGTCAGATTCACTCGCAATATCTTGCCCATATAACCGCCTTGCAGCATCAGTAACACCCCTTCTGATAAATTATTGATTAGCCCAGTCCCAGGTAAGCCTTTTTAACATAATCGTCGCCGAGCAATTCTCCACTGCTGCCTTCCATTTTGATTCTGCCGTTTTCCAATATATATGCCCTTGCACAAAAGTCCAGGGTTGTATGTAAGTTTTGTTCAACAAGAAAAATTGTAACCCCTTCCTTATTGTTAATAACTTTCAAGATCTCAAAAATGCTTTCAATTATTTTTGGACCCAGCCCAAGCACCAGCTGGACCAACCGGCGCATGGGACTGCTGCCGGCATAAACCAGTTCGTATTTATCTTCAATCCGGACAATTTCGCTTGCCATTGACCCGCTTGCTGCGGCAAAAGGCTCAATAAAGAGCCCCGTATGGGATATCGATGTTTTGTGCAAGGATGTAATATCTTTTATATTGCATACCACCCTGTTAAGCCTGCCGGCCGCATTGAACACGGGGGACGCGGAGCTTAAAAGGCGTTTACCCGCTGCCGTGTCGACCTCTCTGCTTACAGCTTTTTTTGTGCGACTGCTTCAAGGGCCGCGGAATGGGTAATTAACTTTTCGTGCAACAAGTCCTGCAGATAATTCCCCAGATGAATTTCCGCTTTTAAGCCTGTCACCTGTTCGATTGAGGCATTAACGTAGAGTATTTTTCCTTTTGAATCGGCAATTAAAAAGGCATCCGCTGTATTCTTTTGTATATCATTGAAATCCAAAATAATCCCCTTGCCCTGGCATATATTTTTAGTATATTTTAAATAGTCTCCCGATGATTAGTCTATCAAATAAAGTTAAAAATGTCTATGACAAAGGATGTAGGTTTTTTTATATAATAAGCAGGATTTAGCGGAATATGTAAGGAAATAATTTAAGTTGTAACCTTTACATAATGAATTGCAGGTGCTTTGCATGGAAAAAGACAAAACAATTAAAACATTTACAATTGATATAAGCAAGCTGGTTCCCGGTCTGGTTTTGGCAAACGATTTAATCAACGACAAAACAGGTGCGGTCATCATCCCCGCTGGAACCATGATCAGCAACCGGCACTTAAAGCGCATCAACACTTTTGGCATTTCCGGAGTGTGCGTGGTCTGCGATCCCAAAGATGTTGATCTGAATTTGGAGGATGCGGGCGAAATCTGGGCCAAAGTTAAAATTAAACCCCTACCTCAAACAATTAATGAACAATCAAAAAAAATCTATCTGGAAACCTTTGGTACTATCAGAAAATTTTTCAAAAGAGATCAAAGCATAGATGAGACGGGTGTGCGGGAAATAATGGCAGCCGCCGTAAATATTTCTGATGAAATTTTGCGCGACCCCTACGTGTTGCCCCAGATAGCCGTGTTGAAAGCCATTGACAATTACACTTATTCCCATTCTCTCAATGTAGCTATATATGCCACAACCCTGGCCAGATTTTTGGGTTACAAAGCACGAATACTAAAAGAGATTTGCCTTGCCGGGCTTATGCATGACATTGGCAAATTAGATATTCCCAAGCAGATCGTGGACAAACCCGGTCTTTTTACGCAAGAAGAGTTTGCCATCATGAAAAAACATGCATGGTATAGCGCTGAACGACTGAAAAACATCAAGAACATTAGTGCCAACATTATTGCCGCAGTAAGCCAGCATCACGAAAAAATGAACGGAACCGGCTATAATATTGGTTTGAGGAATACACAGATCCATGACTGGGCATCTATCCTTGCCATAGCCGATGTCTATGACGCCCTGACAACGACCAGGACATACCGCAAGGCTCTGCTTCCCCATGAGGGAGCAGAAATTATCATGGGCAGCACCATTGACCACCTTGATTACATAAAGGTAAAAGTCTTTATCAGGGAGATGCCTTTTTACCCTATGGGTACAAGGGTAGTTTTAAGTACAGGCAAAACGGGATGTGTTGTTTCCCGTCAAAACGCATCACCCTTGCGCCCCATTGTTCAAGTAGACGGAGAATTCAATCAGATTATTGACCTCGCGCAAGATCTTACCACCTTTATTACTGCTATTATCAATAAATAATCGTCGGCCAGTAGTTATGCTTTTGTCATAAAATGGCAGGATATGATGCGTATCCTTTTGGCAATTAATTATGTTATAATGTAAAATGAGGTTTTTCAACATTATTTTCTTTATTACAAAATTTAAAAAAGGACGGTGATCTGATGTATTTGCGGCGTGCAGCATCAATGCTTGTCTTTTTAGCGGCTGTGTTTTTTTGGACATCTTCTGCCGGCACCGTGCAGGCTCAGGCCGCTTTACCGCTCCGCATCAGTATAGACGGGACAATTGCGGAGACGGATGTGTATCCTTTTATAGACGCAAATTCCCGCACCATGGTTCCGGTCCGTTTTATCTCCGAGGCGCTGGGCAGCTTTGTCGGCTGGGATGAAACAACACAGCAAGTCAGGATTTCCCGTCCCGGGACGCTGGTAGAGCTGCAGATCGGAGAACAGGCAGCCCTTGTTAACGGGACGGCACAGAAGATGGATACCACAGCCGTGCTTACAGGCGGGCGCACCATGGTCCCCTTGCGTTTCCTGGCGGAGACTTTCGGGCTGAAGGTAGCCTGGGAACAGCAACAGCGGACAGTGGCGATCAAAACATCGCCGCCTGCATCGCCAACCCCGCTTCAACCTGCTCCCGCTTCGCGCTTTTGCACCGTTACCGGCAGCCTGGTAAACATCCGTTCCGGAGCGGGGACTGACTACAGCCGCATTGCACAGGTGACCAGAGGAACACGCCTGCCCATATTGGCAGAAAAAGATGCATGGTACCTCGTTGAAGTTCCCGGCGGACCGACAGGCTGGATTGCCAGCTGGCTGGTGGAGCTTCCGGATGCAACGCCCAAAGGGGGGATCAGGCTAAGGGAAAATTTCGCTGCCCCCGTTGACGTCACCCGTTCCGCGCTCATCATGAAAAATTCAGTCAATGTCCGTTCCGCTCCATTAATCGCCTCCTCAGTTATTTCGAGTGCTACCCTGGGTCAACAGCTGCCTGTTACAGGCGAAGAAAACGGCTGGTTTGCTGTACATCTCCCTGACGGCCAAAGCGGCTGGATTGCCGGCTGGCTGGCAGCCATAAGATACGGTGCGCACAACCGTGCCGCCGCTGCGGATACGGGTCGGACAACCGGTCTGGTCAGTCGCTGGGATGCCGGTGGACAAGCCATGACCGGAGCTCTGCCCCTTTTGACCGGTATGGATGTTGAGCAATCCGGCAGCGGCATTTTGCTTAGAGTAACCGCCGCTACCCCCCTGGCGCTGCCTGCCTCTTTCCATCTCGAAAACCCGTCCCGCCTCGTTTTCGATTTCACGGCACAGCTTGCCAATCAAACAGAATCGCCCATACTCCAGGCTAACCACGGTCCGGTGAGCCTTTTTCGCGTTAGCCGGTTTAACGAACAAACCGTACGCATTGTGGCGGACCTGCAGAGTCCGGCCTCCTATGCCATCAGCCAGACTGCGGACAGTATGACCGTAATCATTCAAATTAAGCCTGTCGATCCTGCCGGTCGGATTATTGTTATTGACCCGGGACATGGTGCCCTCCAGCCGTGGGGCGATTCGGATCCAGGAGCCATCGGCCCTACCGGCCTTAGAGAACGGGAGGTGGTACGGAGTATTTCTCTGGAGTTAGGGAATATTCTTCTCAATGAAGGTTTTACAGTCATCTACACCCGTAAGGGCGATACGGAGCTGACACTGGAGGAAAGGGCGCTCGTTGCCGGCATCTCCGGCGCCGAGCTGCTGGTCAGCATCCATGTCAACGCTTCTACCAACCGCGCTATAGCAGGGACCATGACCTTCTATCATGCTCCCTGGGGAACGGGACTGGAACCGCAGATCCAGGCGCGCAGAGCACTGGCAGGTTTTATTCAGGCTGAGCTTTTAGACCGCTTGCAGCGTGAGGATAGGGGCGTGCGGGAGGCAAATTTCATGGTGTTGCGCAGTTCCCCGGTCCCGGCGGCGCTGGTGGAGGTGGCTTTCATCTCCAACCCGGAAGAGGAAAAACTCCTGGCCGACCCGGCATTTCAGCGGCTGGCCGCTGAAGCCGTCGCCCTGGGCATAAAACGTTATCTGGTCTCTCGCTGACGCGAGAAAATATTATATGAGGAACTGGACCATATTAAATGGCAGAAATAGATTCCCGGATTTTCGACAGCACTTTCTGGGAAAAGGCCTGGTCAGAAGCTGGCCGGCTGCGCCGGGATAAAACTGGGATAAAAAGCAGCAGCGCAGAATCAGCCAGATGGGATCGTCGAGCGGGTTATTTTGACAGCAGGGTAAGCAGCATAGAGGGTTCTGCCCGTATCGAAGCCGCAATGTGTTTTTTGTATGACGAGCACGCGCTGCATCCTTCCATGAAAATCCTGGATGTGGGATGCGGCAACGGAAGTATCACCGTGCGCCTGGCAGAGACAGCTAGGGAGGTATATGCCTTAGACCATTCCGAGAAAATGCTGGCCATTCTGCAAAAAAAAATAATGGCGGCAAAACTCTCCAATGTGCGTACCGAAAAGGGCCGTTGGCAGGATATAAATTTAGATGAAAAAGGTTGGTATAATTATTTTGACCTCTCCTTTGCCTCCATGAGCCCGGGCATTGATGACGCCGGGACCCTGCGGAAACTGATCGCCTCATCCAAAAAATACTGCTACCTGAGTACCTTCGCCGGGCGCAGAGATAAAGCGCGCAGCGAAATCTGGGAACTGGTCACAGGCAGGCCATACCTGACAGCGGATCTGGATATCGTTTATCCCCTGAACCTCCTTTACACCTGGGGGTACCGCCCCAGTCTGCGTTTCCACAGGCATTACCGCTGCACACATCTGCCACCACAAGACGCCGCTGAAGAATTGTGGCAGTACATTCAAGCGGCAACAGGGAAAGAAACCGCAACCAGGGAAACGGTGGAAAAATACGTGAAAACAGGGCTTAAGGACGGCCTTTTTCCTTATGAACTTGAAATCTACCACGGCATGTTGATTTGGGATAAAACCGTAACGGCTCCCGTCTTTGCTTAAAGAATGGTCTGGTCTATATTTTTAATATTTATCTCGAGAAAATAGACCTGACCCCCATACGATGCTATAATAAGCGCGGGAAGGGGGTATGCAAATGCAGGACACCGTAAAAAGAATCTATGTGGAAAAGCGCCGGGGTTACGACATCGAAGCACAGCGCCTTTTTAAGGATTTGCGGGAGAATCTCCGGATTAAAAACCTGGAAAGCGTCAGGATCATCAGCCGCTATGATATCTCCGGCATTACACCGGAAGAATATGCGGCAGCCCGCAATATTATCTTTGCCGAGCCGCCGGTGGACAAAGTATATGATGAAGAGATGGAGTTTGCTGACAACGGGCGGGTCTTTGCCGTGGAGTACCTGCCGGGACAGTTTGACCAACGGGCCGATTCGGCAGCACAGTGCTTGCAGATCCTCACGCAGCAGGAACGGCCGGCTGTTCTTTCAGCCAAAGTGATCGCGCTGGATGGCCCCATCTCCGATGCGGAACTTGCCCGCATCAAGGATTACTGTATTAACCCTGTGGAATCAAGGGAAGCGGCGCTGCAAAAGCCCCAAAATTTGGAGCTGAAAAATGTGCATCCGCCTGACGTTGCCGCAATTGACGGCTTCATGGTGGGGACAACCGCGTATCTGCAGGAGCTGCACTGGCGCATGGGCCTGGCCATGAGCCTGGATGACCTCCGTTTCTGTCAGGCTTATTTTCGCGATACGGAAAAAAGAGAGCCGACCGTCACAGAGATCAGGGTAATCGACACCTACTGGTCCGACCATTGCCGCCACACAACCTTTTTAACGGAAATCGCAGACGCTGACTTCGCCCCCGGAGATTTTAGCGCTCCGGTGCTGGATGCTTACAGGGATTACCTGGCCTCCCGGGAAATCGTCTATGGTGCTGAAAATAAAGATATCTGCCTCATGGATATCGCCCTGATGGGCATGAAAGCACTCAAACAGAAAGGTCTGCTACCGGACATTGAAGAATCGGAGGAACACAATGCCTGCAGCATTGTCATCAGTGTCGATGTTGACGGAAAAGATGAAGAGTGGCTGCTAATGTTCAAGAACGAAACACATAACCATCCCACCGAGATTGAACCATTCGGCGGAGCGGCTACCTGCCTGGGCGGGGCAATCCGCGATCCCCTTTCCGGAAGGTCCTACGTATATCAGGCCATGCGGGTAACAGGCAGCGCCGATCCCCGGGGCAGGATTGAAGACACCATTCCGGGTAAGCTGCCCCAGCGCAAGATTACCACCGGGGCGGCAGCCGGTTACAGCTCTTACGGCAATCAGATCGGTATCGCCACGGGGCAGGTCGTCGAGCACTACGATGAGGGATTTCTGGCCAAGCGTATGGAGATCGGTTTTGTGATCGGTGCCGCCCCGCGGCGGCAAGTAGTAAGGAAATCTCCCCTTCCCGGTGACACCGTTATTCTGGTGGGCGGCAGGACAGGGCGGGACGGCTGCGGCGGAGCCACCGGATCTTCCAAAGAGCACACCGCCGACTCCCTTTTGAGCTGCGGAGCAGAGGTACAGAAAGGCGACCCGCCTACCGAACGAAAAATCCAGCGGCTCTTTCGCGACCCCCGGGTCAGCACTCTGATTAAAAAGAGTAACGACTTTGGCGCCGGCGGTGTTTCCGTGGCAATCGGCGAGCTGGCTGACGGCGTGGAGATCAACCTTGACGCTGTGCCCAAAAAATATGAAGGGCTGGACGGGACCGATCTGGCCATCTCCGAATCCCAGGAGCGTATGGCCGTGGTTGTCGCCGAAGCTGATAGAGCATTGTTTTGCTCCCTTGCCCGCGCGGAAAACCTGGAGGCGACGGTAGTGGCCGGAATAACGGCCTCGCGCAGGCTGAAAATGTACTGGCGGGACAGTGTCGTTGTGGATATCAGCAGGGATTTTCTTAATACCAACGGCGTAAAACAGCAGACAAACGTCTATGTGGCAGCTCCCGTTGCTGAAGATAATTATTTTTCCGCCATCCCGGAGGCCGTGACCGGGGAGCTGCCGGACCTGCAGCGGGCTTGGTTGGCCAACCTGCGGGATCTGAATATCTGCAGCCAAAAAGGCCTCGTTGAGATGTTCGACAGCACCATCGGGGCAGCCACCTTACTCATGCCCTTCGGCGGCAAATATCAGGCCACCCCGGCCGAAGGCATGGCAGCTCTGCTGCCGGTCTTAAACGGAGAGACAAATACCGCTTCGCTGGTTGCATACGGCTACAATCCACAGCTGGCAAAGTGGAGCCCTTTTCACGGGGCTTTATACGCCGTTGTGGAGGCGGTGACAAAGGTGGTGGCCATGGGAGGGGATTACCGACGCATCCGTCTAACCCTCCAGGAATATTTTGAGAAATTGGGCGGCGAACCATCCCGCTGGGGTAAACCTTTCAGTGCCCTCCTGGGCGCCTATTATGCCCAGAAAAAGTTGGGTATCCCGGCAATCGGAGGCAAAGACAGCATGTCCGGGACCTTTATGGACCTGCATGTGCCCCCCACTCTGGTGGCCTTTGCCGTAAATGTAACAGACAGCAATAACATTATTTCTCCGGAGTTTAAGCGCAGCGGCAGCAATATCGTGCTGCTACCCATCCCCCGGGATAAAAGGGAATTGCCCGACTGGGCAGCCATGGAGCAAATTTTCCGCAAAATAGCCGAACTGATACAGGGCGGCCGGATTTTAGCCTGCCATTCCGTAAGAAACGGCGGCATTGCCGCAGCAATCAGTAAAATGTGCTTTGGTAACCGCATCGGCATGATTTTTGACGATGTATTCGCCGCAGACCCGGCCAGCCTCTTTACCCCGGACTATGGTTCCCTCATCCTGGAGGTGGAGGAAAATGCCGATCTTCCCGGGATCTTTGGCGACGTTGTCTGCCGGCAGCTGGGTCACACCACCGCTGAGCCATCCATTATACTTAAAGATATGGCAATCCCACTGCGGCAGGCTAAAGCTGCATGGGAAGAACCGCTGGAAATGGTTTTTCCCACCCGTCTGGATGCTGCTGCCGGCAAACCGCCGCAAACAATTCATTACTACACGGCAAGCAGGAAACAGCAGCCGCCGATGCACACTGCCATGCCCATTGCCCGGCCCAGGGTTTTTATTCCCGTTTTTCCGGGAACAAACTGCGAATACGATTCGGCCAGAGCCTTTACCAGGGCCGGAGCTCTGGTTGACACCCTGGTAATCCAAAACCTTTCCTCCCATGATGTGGAAGCATCGATCCGGGAAATGGTAAAACATATCCAAAATTCCCAGATTGTCATGCTTCCCGGCGGGTTTAGCGCCGGTGACGAGCCGGACGGATCGGGAAAATTTATTGCCGCCTTGTTCAGGAATCCCTATCTGCACGAGGCGGTAATGCGGCTGCTTAAAGAGCGGGACGGCCTGATGCTGGGGATCTGCAACGGTTTCCAGGCCCTGATCAAGCTGGGTCTGGTCCCTTACGGTGAAATTGTGGAGATAACGGAGGCATGCCCTACCCTCACCTTCAATAAGATCGGCCGCCACGTTTCCACCCTTGTGCGCACCCGCGTGGCCTCAGTCCTATCGCCCTGGTTCAGCAATATGGCAGTGGGAGATATGCACACTATTGCCGTCTCACACGGTGAGGGAAGATTCGTGGCCAGCGCGGCGATCATGGCCATGCTGTTGAAAAACGGTCAGATCGCCACCCAATATGTGGATCCGGACGGCAACCCATGTTACGAAATCGGTTGCAACCCGAACGGTTCTGACGAAGCAATCGAAGGGATCACAAGCCCCGACGGCAGAGTGCTCGGTAAAATGGGACATAGCGAACGCATGCATCCCCGTATCGCCGTCAATGTCCCCGGCGATAAAAACCAGCCCCTTTTCCTGGCAGGGGTGCAGTATTTTCTATAACAGCTATTAATTGCGCAAATATAGTAAATTATAGGGCACTAAGGATGCATATGCAGTGAATGTCACCGAAAATATCTTAAGCAGCGTTAGTTTTCTTGCCGGAGGAACAGAAGGAATTAATCGGAACAGCGGGTTCAATATTGGCGGCAGCTGCGCCGGGGGAGTAGGATGTATGGTGTCACCACAGGCCGTGCTCATAATCAAAGACGAAGAGGTGAGGGTGCTTTCCCTTACGGAGAGTATCGTGCCGGAAAGCATCGTGGAGTCGCTTCCGGAAACAATCTCCAGGATGGACTCCCGTGAGGCCATCAAAGTAAATCCCTAAACAGCATGCCTGCTTTTTAAAATGGCTGTGATTTTTTCTATCTGCTGCTCGTCGTATACTCTGTCTACAACCTCATCCTCATGCTCCACCAGATCCACCTCGTAAGGTTTAACATATTCCAGTGCCAGTTGCTCCCCGGCGTAAGCCAGAACACGCACCCGCGGACGCCAAGGGAAACCTGCCGCATTATGGACCACTACCCCTACCTTCCCACTGCGCAGGCCTACAATGCTGCCAATCGGATAAGCGGCGATATGCGCCATAAAATGTTCCAGCATCTCCGGGTCGTACGCATCCTGATCCGACTGTAGAATCTCCAGGGCCCGGTGTGTGGGCATAGCCTTACGATAGGGACGGTCGGCAACCACGGCATCGAAAACATCAGCGACCGCGGCAATGCGGGCAAAGACGTGTATCTGTTCGCCTTTTAAACCTTCGGGGTATCCTTTTCCATTAATACGCTCGTGGTGCTGGCAAACAGTAAGGCGGGATGCGGTTTCAACCAGCCCCTGCGCATTGATCATCTCATAACCGAAAACAGGGTGTTTTTTTACCTGGGTGAATTCTTCATCTGAAAGCGTACCGTTTTTATTTAAGATACTCAGAGGAATTTTAACCTTGCCCAGATCATGCAATAGCGCGCCCAGGGCGATCTCACTCAGCTTTTTCCGGGAGTATTTTAAGGAGATACCCACGGCAACAACCAGGACAGCCACGTTTACACTATGGGCAAAGGTGTAATCGTCGCTAGTGCGAATATCGGACAGGTTAACCACGAGGTTTTGGTTATCCAGCAGGTCGTCGACAATGTTACGCACAACAGCGGAGATCCTCTTTGTATTAATGATCCGGGATAGTTTTTTCGGCTGCTGCTGCACATTTTCAAAAATATCCCTGACAAGCGTCTGGGCTTTTAAACGGGTCTCGTCCATGATTACATCTTCGATGTAGATATCGGGAATAATTTCATCCTCAATGTAAACAGCAGGTATGCCAAGCACCTTTAGATTATTAATATAATTTGCTTTAATCTCCATCTGCCCGTTCAGCAGCATCGCGCCTTTTGCATCGTAAACAGCTTTAGCGATTGTCATCCCCGGCTGCAACGCCCAAACTGGTACCTTACGCATCTGACTGTTCACTCCCACTCACTTTTTTACAAAATTAATTTTATATGCGCCAAACCGCGGCAAGCCGCACTTTCCTCCAAACATTGATATAACCCGGTTTCAGTAAAAAAGTTGCATAAAAACAAACTTATCCGGTGGAATTATAGATCATACACAGCAGGCATCGACCGCGGCGATGCCTGCCCGGATCATGCGGCAGACAGCCGCATTGCCGGCAATCAGAGAGACGCCCCGCTTATTCAGCAGAATCACTTCCCCTCCCGCCTCCTGTACCAGCAGAGTGCCGGCCGCTACGTCCCAAGGGGAGAGATTGATTTCCCAAAAGCCGTCAAACCTCCCCGCCGCCACGCAAGCCAGGTCGTAGGCCGCGGCGCCAAGGCGGCGCAGCCCCCGCACCCGGGGCACAAAGTGGGTAAAGTAAGCAGCATTGTTTTCCTTATGTACAGCTTTATCATAGGGAAAGCCGGTCGCCAGCACACAATCAGCCAGGACGAATTTCTGCGAAACGGCCAACTCCCGGCCGTTCAGGTGAGCACCCCGTCCCTTGAGGGCGGTAAACATCTCCCCTAGGACAGGCTGGTAAACGGCACCCAGCACCGTTGTGCCCTGGTACTGCAGTGCTACCGATATAGCAAAAATGGGAATGCCCTGCGCGTAATTGGTCGTCCCATCCAAAGGGTCGATTACCCACAGGTAATCTGAATTCTGCCGTATGGCGCCGCATTCTTCAGAGAGGATATCATGATCCGGGTAGGCTTTGCCGATAGTCTGAAGCAGCATCTTTTCTGAGAGTATATCCACTTCTGTAACCAGTTCAACCCCGTTAATTTTGCGCTCCACCGACAAACCCTTTTGCCCCAGCCGTTCTTTTTGCATTGTGCCGGTATTAAACATAATAGACTGAATAGCAGTTAATGCTCCAGCAAGATCGATCATTTTCCCCTCACCGCCTGTTATCTTTCCGTCTTGCTCATATTAAACCATCTTATGGTCAAAGGTCAAGTCAGAGTATTTATTTTCCGGTGATTCTGTTTACAAAGGCTCTCCCCTCTTCTTTTTTATAGCAAACTCTGTTATACTGTAACTACTTGTCGTATGCAGACAATTGAGGAGGCTTTTGATTTTGGAAAAAATTGCGCTGATTGAACCGCAGACCATGGGAGGGCATGTGTTCAGCAAAACGCACATGCCGCGGCTGGGCCTGCCCCTTCTGGCAACACAGTTAAAAAACGCCGGCTATGAGGCGGCCATATACGCGGGGCCTGCTACAACGCTGCCCTGGGATGAAATTCTCAAGGCAGACCTGGTAGGCATATCCACCATTACCCCCACCAGCCGGGAGGCGTATCGTATCGCCGCCTATCTGCGCCATGCCGGTGTGCCTGTCGTTATCGGCGGCATTCATGCCACCTTTTTGCCGGAAGAGGCTATGCAATACGCAGATTATGTAGTGCGGGGCGAAGCCGACTTTACCTTTCCCGCTCTGGTAAACTGCCTGCATGAAGGGAGATCACCCCGGGAAATTCCCGGTCTTTCTTACCGCGAGGGCGACACCGTGCAGCATAACCCCTGTTCAACTGAATGGGTCAATGTAAATGATCTGCCCATCCCCGACCTTTCCCTTTTTGCCCGGGGCGGCATCAGCCGGGGATCTGTCCCGGTGATGACATCCCGCGGCTGTCCCTTCAATTGCACCTTTTGCAGCGTTACCCCCATGTTCGGCAGAGGTTATCGCTTCCGCTCCACGGAGAGCGTGCTGCAGGAGCTTTCCCGTTATAGCGGGCGGTATATCTTTTTTTGCGATGACAACTTTGCCGCCGACCGCCGGCGCAGCCTTGAACTGCTGCAAGGGATAATTGACCGTAAAATTTCCATTAAAGGTTGGGGGGCCCAGCTGCGCGTGGAAGCGTCACGGGACTCTGAGCTCATGGAAATGATGCGCCGCACCGGCTGCCATATCGCTTATCTGGGTCTGGAATCAATCAACGAAGCCACCCTGAAGGCCTACAACAAAAAGCAGAGCGTGGAGGATATTGCCACTGCCGTACAACGTTTCCACGCCTATGGTATCAGGGTACACGGTATGTTTGTTCTCGGAGGCGACGACGATACGGTGGAAACGATCCGGGAGACGGTAGATTTTGCCCTGCGGCTGCGTATCGATACCGTGCAGTTTTTAATGCTCACCCCCCTGCCGGGAACACCCCTTTTTGCCAGGCTGGAAGCGGAAGGGCGTTTGCTGACCCGGGACTGGGAGCTATATGACGGTCATCATGCCGTCTTTCACCCGGCCCGCATGACTCCGGAGCAGCTGCAGGACGAAACAGTAAAGGCCTTCCAGCGTTTTTACGCGCCCGGGCATATCATGCAGAACTTTTTCTATATGGGATGGGCCTCTGCCTTTTACCGGGGGTTGGGTTGGTGGCTGGTACGCCGCTTTGTAAAGGAAAATCGCTGCTATCACCAGTTCCTTGCGCAATTTCAGAGCGAGGGCCGGCGTGTCCCCCTGCTCTACCGGCGCGTACAGGGCCTGGCGAAACCGGATCAGCAAAACAACGGAGCACAGAACCAGCTGAAAATTTTTATCGCCGAAAGCCGCGGCGTCTTTTATGTAAGGCTGCGCGGCTTTTTGGATCTGCTCACCTTAAAAGAAATAAAACGGTCCTTGCAAGGGCACCTGCCGGCCCGTTTCTTTCAGCTGGTTGTAGATACAAAAGGGTTGAATTTTTCCTCGGAGAGCGCCTCCCGTTCCTTTACACGACTGCTTGGCCGCCTGCAAAAACGGGCCCATCGCCTGCAGCTTATCTACAGCTCTAGTGAACGGCCGGCCTTTCTCTCCCTGCACCAGTATCTCGCCAGGCTATCCCGCTATGAGCTCCTTCCCCACAAGCGTTAAAATATGCCAGGCAGCTCTTACCCCGCTTCATTGCCTGATGTGCTTTTCACCGGTAACGAGGAAGATTACTTCCTCGGCAATGTTAGTAGCATGATCAGCAATACGCTCCAAATAACGGCTCACTAAAATGAGATGTGTGGCCTGAGTGATGGTGCGGGGGTTTTCCATCATAATAGTGAGTAGCTCGCGGAAGACCTGGGCGTTAAGCTGATCCACCTCATCATCCATGTCAATAGTTTGCACCGCCAACCCCACATCCTCCTGGATGTAGGAGTCGAGGGCGTCTTTAACCATACGCTGGGTGATCTGCGTCATACGCGGTATATCCACCAGCGGCTTGATCAGCGGTTCCCGGCCGATACGGCAGGTCACCTGTGAGATGTTTACGGCATTATCGGCCATCCGTTCCAGGTTAGTAACCATTTTGAGCAGCGTGGAAATCTTGCGCAGATCTTTAGCCATGGGTTGCTGGGTGGCAATAAAGGTGAGACATCCTTCCTCAATTTTACTTTCCATCTCATCAATATTGTCATCATCCCGGTATACTGCCTCTGCCAGCTCCAGATCCTGCTCTTTCAAGGATTGCACCGCCCGGGCAATGCTTTCCTCCACCAAGCCGCCCATCTGCAAAAGCAGCTTTTGCAGTTCCCCCATTTTTTTATCAAAGTAAACCTTCCTTTCATGTCCTTTCGCGTCCACAGCTTTAGCCCCCTTTCTTTAGCCGAAACGGCCGGTTATATATTCTTCTGTTCGGGTGTCCCTGGGTTTAGTAAAGATCTGGGAAGTCTGCCCCCACTCGACCAGCTCGCCCAGCAGGAAAAAGGCAGTCATATCGGAGATGCGTGCCGCCTGCTGCATGTTGTGTGTGACTATAATTATGGTATAACTGCCTGCCAGGGCGCGGATAAGGTCTTCGATGCGCTGAGTCGCCATCGGATCCAGAGCCGACGTAGGTTCATCCATGAGCAGGATCTCCGGCTTGACCGCCAGCACGCGGGCAATGCAGAGGCGCTGCTGCTGTCCACCGGAGAGTGAGAGGGCTGAATCCTTAAGGCGATCCTTGACTTCATCCAAGAGGACGGCCTGCTGCAGGCTCTCTTCTACGATCCCGTCAAGGATGGAACGTTTGTGTACACCGTGAATACGCGGGCCGTATGCCACATTTTCATAGATGCTTTTGGGGAAAGGGTTGGGCTGCTGAAAAACCAGGCCAACGCGCCGCCGCAGATCCACCACGTCCAGATCCGGCTTATAAATATTAACATCATCAATGAGCATCCTGCCTGCCACGCGGGTCCCTGGAATAAGGTCGTTCATGCGATTAATGACGCGCAGAAAAGTTGTTTTGCCGCAGCCGGACGGTCCGATCAGTGCGGTAACCGCATGATCCCTCATTTCTATATTTATGTTATGCAAAGCTTGCTTATTCCCATAATAAAAGGAGAGATCTTCCGCCTTGACTTTTATGCGGTAATTAAGCTGATTGTTGGGCTCGCTCCGCGTTAAAACCAGCCTTTTGATTAATTTATTCCCCTGGTGGAGGCGGAGCTCCTCCATCGGGGAATTCTCCCGCTTGTCCTGATACTCCAGCGCCTGTTTTCTTATCTCCATTTAATTACCTCCATAATTAATTCCTCCAGTAGAATGCATGCCAGGTTAAACTAACGTTGAAAGCGTCAGCGGAAACGATAACGCAGCATAATCGCTCCCAGGTTTAACAAGAATACAAGCACAAGCAGGACAAAGGCAGTCCCGTAAGCCAGCGGCCATACTGCCGTGATATCGTGATGTTGAGTGGCTAGCACTTAAGGATGATAGGGCAAGGCCATAAACTGGCTGAAAAGAGAATCTGGCAGAAAGGGAAGGAAAAAGGCCGCCCCCGTAAAGAGGATGGGTGCCGTCTCCCCCGCAGTGCGGGCCAGACCGAGGATTATACCCGTAAGCATGCCGGAAAAGGCCGGCGGCAACACCAGGCTGCGCACCATCTGCCATTGCGTCGCTCCCAAGGCCAGTCCCCCTTCATGGTAAGATTGGGGCACAGCTTTTAATGCCTCCTCCACCGCCGGTGACGACAATCCGCGCCTGCAGGTAGGTGAGCATAAATTCCTCCGATAGAATAGCCACCATGTTTGCCTCAGAATCAGAACCCCTAATTTGGATCGTGGCTGCTTCAATAGCGTCAGGTTCGGCGGCACCCTGAGGAGACGGCACTGCCGGCGCATCCTGCGCAGGCGGAGGGCTTACACCCTGGGGCCGGCCACATCCGCCAACCAACATGCTCCCGCTGAGTAGGGCAACTAGCATGAAGAATCCAAATCGCGATACTTTACTTTTTCTCTTTAGCAAGACATTTTCCATCCTGAATTTTTGACTAACAGAAATATTTTTCCGCCTTTATAAGATTATAAGATGATTGTTAAATACAGAGGACAAATACGTTAAAATTAGGTTAAGAACATGTTAAATGTATATTAAATCAGCCATAGCCGGCGTTTCGAAAACGCAGACAAAAAAGAACAGGGACTGGGCCCGCCCCTGTTTTAGATATTTTGTAGGAGGTTAGGTTTTAGCAAAATATTTTAACTATTTACTATTATATAAAAAAATAAGCCGTTTGGCAATAGTTAAAATTAAAAAATTTCCGCCAGAATATTTTTCCCCGTTAAACATCCACGGGACCAAGGGGCAGATAGATGGAAAAGGTGGTTCCCACGCCCACGCTGCTCTCAACTGTCATGTGGCCGCCGTGGGCCTCAAGAATATGTTTAACAATGGCCAGGCCCAAGCCGGTTCCGCCAAGCCGCCGAGAACGGCCCTTATCCACACGATAAAAACGCTCAAAAATATAGGGAATATTGCGGGCGGGGATGCCGATACCTGTATCCGTTACTGCCGCAAGGAGTTCTTTTCCTTTCTCCTGCAGCTTAATCTCGATCCTGCCTCCCTGGGGCGTATATTTAATAGCGTTTTCCAATATATCGATAAACATCTGCAGCAGCCAGTCGGGATCACCCCAGACATTTCGCAGCTCATGCCCGGGCAAAATGAGCTTGACCTCCAGGTTTTTCGCCTCGCTGTGGCCCCGCAGCAAGCTGACAGCTTCTTCCGTTACATTTTTTAAGTCTACTTTCTGCTTCTTCATCACTCCTTTACTGCTCTCAATCTGGGAGAGATCCAGAAGATCTTTAAGCAGGCGGGACAGCCGCTCCGCTTCTTTATCGATGACTGTTAAAATACGCTCCGCCATTTTGGGATCCTGCCAGTTGTACTCATCAAGAAGCGTTTCCGTATATCCCTTAATTACGGTGAGGGGTGTGCGCAGCTCATGGGATACATTGGCGACAAACTCGCTGCGCATACGTTCCAAAGAGCGAAAACCGGTTATATCGTGCAAAACTGTAAGCACACCCGTAAGCAGATCCCCTTCCGTATGCAGAAGGGGGATCATATTTACCTGAAGCACCCGGTTTTCCGGATAGAAAAGGTTTAATTCAAAAGCATGGGGCTCCCCATGCCGCCTCACTGTCTCCAGATTCTCATTTAAAAGGAAATTTCGCAGTGCCGCCTGCAGGGTAAGACCGATAACTTTTCGCTCCCCCACGCCAAAAAAATTTACCGCCGCTTTGTTAATATAGGTAATGCGCCCATCTCCATTACTGATAATCACTCCGTTGTGCATCGCTTCCATGGCCGCCTGTAGCCTGTTTTTCTCCCGGGACAGGTGCATAAATTTCTTGTGCAAAGCCTGCGCCAGTTCGTCCAAAGCCTGGGCCAATCCATTCATCTCTTCCCTCTGCCCGGGCCGTGAAACCATACTATCAAAGTCGCCGGCAGCGAGGGCCCGCACTGCGCGTTCTGACTCTGTAATGGACCGGCGTAAGCTCTCGGTATTACGGAAAGCCTGTAAATACACCGGCAAGAGCACCAGCGATAAAGCAACAACAAATAATGATAATAATAAGGGAAAAGAAAAACTCCGGGGGTTGACCAGGCAAGCCCAGTACAGCAAAAGCCCCGCCAAGGCGAGGCCAAGCACGCTCGGAAGGATAATATACATGTTAATAAGGGATCGGAAACGGAACAAGCGCCTCACCTCCTTAGCCTGCCGCAGTCAGGCTGATGCCTGCGTGGAGGTCTGCATCCTTAATCACCTAGCACGGAAACAGTAACCCACACCCCGCACCGTTTCAATATAACGGGGATTGGCCGGATCTTCTTCAACCTTCTGGCGCAGATACCGGATATGCACATCGACGGTACGGGTATCCACATCCGCATTGTAATCCCAGATATGCTCCAATAAAAACTCCCTTGTTAAAACTTTGCCCCGGTTGCTCATTAATACTTTCAGCAACGCAAATTCCTTATGGGTAAGTGTAACCGGTTTTTCCCGGACAAAGACTTCGTATGCGTCCACCTTTAAAATAATGCCGCCGGCACTGATTATACTTTCCTCCGGATCCCCGGACAGCGAGGCTTGTCCCGTACGGCGGCCGTTGTACTGGCGCAGCTGGTTTTTAATACGGGAAAGGAGTTCCCGAATACTGAACGGCTTGGTCACGTAATCATTGGCGCCCAATTCCAGGCCGAGCACCACATCCAGTTCATCGCCTTTGGCGGTAAGCATGATAATAGGGATCTCTTTCGTTTCCTCATTAGCACGCAGCATACGGCACAGATCAAAACCGTCCATTCCCGGGAGCATGATATCCAGCAAGATCAGGTCGGGACGCTTCTGCGCAGCCAGATCAATGGCTTTATAGGCGTCGCCGGCGATTGCCACACAGTACCCGTTTTTATCCAGGTTAAAACGCAACAGCTCCTGGATCTGCTCATCATCTTCCACAAGCAGGATCGTTTTCATAGGATCACCCCAAAAAAATTCCTTTAATTGCCAATTCTTGAAACGTAATAATTTTCTCCGGCATCAGTTAAAATATTAGCGTAAGAAATGTCTATAATGGCCGTGCCAAGACTGCGGTAAGGTCAAAACGGCTTTATCGCGGTCGGCCAAAGGTTGTAACAGGTTCAAAATGCGGTCTGTTACAGTCAAAGGAATGTGGCGGGCTGCAAACAAGGATCTGTTACAGCCGGAGCAAAGGTCATTGTGGGCTTTTCTTACTGTTTACCCTCACTCCACTGTCAGGAATATTCTTCCAGAGGCGCGGTCGCTGATCTCGCCAATAAGCGCAGCGTATACGAGTCCTTTTTCTTTCAGCAGCTGCAGGGCCCGTTCCACTTCTGCCTCTTTTACAGCCATCAGCAACCCCCCGGATGTTTGGGGGTCACAAGCAATATCCGTCCAAACCTCGCCAACTTCATTGGTACCGCTTATCCTATCCCCAAGATAGTCCCGGTTGGCTTTTGCACCGGCAGGGACAAGGCCCAGCTCCGCCAGCTCCTCTGTTCCTGGCACAAGCGGCAGAGCGGAAACATAGATAACCGCGCTGAGATTGCTGCCGGCAATCATCTCGTAAGTATGTCCCAGCAGGCCGAAACCGGTTATATCGGTACACGCCTTAACCCCTACCCGGCGGGCTACCTCCGCCCCGTCCTTATTCAGTAGAGCCATCCAGCGGATCATCTCGGCCATGGCGGCGGCAGGAGCCATCTCCCCCTTATTGGCGGTAGTAATGATGCCGGCACCGAGTGGTTTGGTCAGGATCAACCTGTCTCCCGCCTCCACAGCTCCCTTGGTCAGGATCTCCGACGGAGCAATCAGCCCCGTAACAGCCAGCCCGTACTTCGGTTCATCATCGCTGATTGTATGCCCGCCTACAAGCAGGGCGCCCGCCTCTCCAACCTTGAGAGCGCCTCCCCTTAAAATCTCCACCAAAATATCCAGCCCCAATTTGCGGCAGGGAAAACAGACGATATTCATAGCTGTAATGGGACGCCCGCCCATGGCATAGATGTCACTTAAGGCATTAGCAGCGGCAATTTGTCCGTAAGTGAAGGGATCATCCACAATCGGCGGGAAAAAATCCACTGTCTGGATGAGCGCCAGCTCATCGGAGAGACGGTAAACAGCGGCATCATCGGGGTATTCGGTCCCCACCAGCAGATTTTCGTCTTTCTGCAGAGGCAAAAGCGGCATTATTCCGGCCAGGTCCCCCGGCCCCAGTTTAGCCGCTCAACCGGCGCTGCCGGCATACTGCGTCAGTTTAATCTTTTCCCCTGTCACAATGGTTCGCTCCTTTCCCCAGCCCAAGCACCCCTAGTGCTTTAACCAAAACAGGCAGCTACCGCATCATCCGCCGGCTATGGGCGGAAATACGGCCACCCGCTCCCCATCATGCAGGATATAATCCTGCTCGCGCCGCACACTATTGACAAAAACCTGCTTGCTTTCGTGGGGCGGGATCTTCAGTTCCCGCAGGAGCGCAGCAAGATCGCTCCCCACCGGCAGCTGTAGCGTAAAGGGACTGGAACTCTCCCCATGGGGATTATAGCGGCGCAGTGAGGCATATAATACAACTTCAAGGGTAATCAGCCGGGCATTTGCCGGCTTGCCGGCCGCCTTCTGCAGCGCTAGCTTAAGGTTGTCAGACATTCCTGCGCATTACCTCCCCCGTTTCCCCAAAGGCGCTCCAGGTTGTAAAAAGAACGGCTCTCCGGCTGAAAAATATGCACAACCAATGCGCCATAATCAAGTAAAATCCAGATTGCCTCCTCATACCCTTCAATGCGAAGCAGCGGGTATTGATCCTGCGTCAGGTTCTCCCGCAGATGATCACAAAGGGCACGGACCTGGGTTTTGCTGGATCCACTGCCAATCAGAAAATAATCGGCAATAAGCGACAACTTACCAATCTTCAGCAGGGAAACCGCCTGTGCTTTTTTATCATTCAACAAAGCGGCTGCCTTCAGGGCAAATGCCCGTGCGTCCAAAGGCAATATATCCTCATCCCCAATCTGTTAATTTAATTTGTTAATTCCTGGTCCGGAAGAAAATTCCTGCCGACAATCACCGTAACCATTGCCGGGAAACCCGGCACTTCTTCTTTTAGCAGCTCCGCCCCCATAATTTCCGCAACTTCTTTTGCCGGTCCCATCTCTGCCTGCCGGGATATAACATGGGTACGCGCATAATCGAAAGAGTCAGCATTGTCCACGTTCACCACATGGAAACCATGCTCTTGCAGCATTACCGCGGCCTTGCTGGCTATGCCGGCAAGGCCGCTGCCGTTTAAAACCTCCACCGTGACCAGTTCCCTCGGCAAAATAAAATCTTTGCCCAAGTTAGCCATAAGGTAGGATAGCAAACCCCGCTCCACCTTGTAATAATACTCGCCATCGATCCGCCGGTGCCAGGCACCGGGAAGGACAGTAATCTCTGACTCTTTCCCGCTGAACAGCGGCGCCAGGGAGGGGTAAAGCACATCCATTTCCCTCCGGGAAATATTGGTATCCAAATAGGGGGCAGCTTTTCGGAGTGAACGGGATTTACTGAAAAGACCCCTTTTCTCCCCCACAGCTTCAACCAGCAGATCCAGCATCTGCATGCGGCGCAATGCCCTTTGCAGCGGTTTCTCGTCTGCTTCGCCCCGCAGAAAATAACCGTAATAATCATCCCCCCGTAAAACATCGCCTCTGTAGGTAATGCTTCCCAGGTAATCAACCATCACCGGGATACCCCCGTAATCAATGCCCAGGTAATAATGGATGGGGACACCGAGAAAGTAGGATAATTGGCTGATGAGCAGCCTGGCGCCCCCTTCAGCATATAAATTGGCCGGGATGAAATAAGTATTCCTTTCTTCAGTAAGTTCATCGATCTCTGCTGCCTGCTCCGGAGACGGGGACGGGGTGCCGTTTTGCTGTTCCGCGCGGCGGTTTAAGAGCAGCTCACCCGGGATAAAGATAATATGAGGATAAACGGCCCCGGGATAATAGTTCAGCAGAAAAATCTCATCCATGCGCAGCTCCCCTTCTTTTGTATAAACACCATAAATAAGGTAATTGGCGCCTTTGTCCTCAAGGGGGGCTTGGCGCAGGGCCATGGCCCACTCCGCCGTGTTCTGCAGATCGTTCTGCGCACCGATGAAACGAAAGCCAACCGTTAAAACAATGATGAAAAGTATACCAGCCAAAATGAAAAGTATGCGGTTACGCGGTATTCTGCCCCGCTGTGCCCTCGACTTTCTCTTGTTCAGGTTATCTCTTTTCATGGCTCTCCTCCAGAGCTTTTCTGCGCCGGGACAGAACCAGACTGTTGCGCAGCGCCAGGGAAGCACTGTGCAGCAGTCTGCCTTTTTTCAAAACATTTTGGATTGTCAGATCCACGACGAGGAGTAATGCCATCTCCAACTGGCCATGCAAAAAAGCCAGCTCTCTGATATGTTGGACGCCTGCAAAGCAACGACCCGGCTCAATAGCGTCAGCCAAGTAGACAATACGGGAGAGTTTACTCATTTTGGGGTTACCGGTGGTATGGCAACGCACAGCTTCCAGAATCTCACGGTCCCGCAACCCCAGATCATGCTTAAGCATCCAAGCGCCCACCGGGGCGTGAAGCAAGGCCGGTTCCCGCAACGTTAGCGCATCAAGAGGAATACGCCGCTGCCTGGCTATCTGCATAAGCTCCTCCGCGGCATACGGTTTGCCGTAATCATGCAACAAGCCGGCCAGGGAGGCCTTCTCTCTGTCAACGCCATATTTTTCAGCCAGCAGAAATGCGGTTCTTTCCACTCCCCGTGCGTGCCGGTACAAATCCTTATTGTCCCTTGCCTGCAATATCTTCCGGGCGGTTTCTCTCTTCATCATTTCACCGTATGATCTATTTGACAGGGAGGGAGACATTCCTGCTGAATTCGACCAAAAAATTAAAAAAGGCAACTTTGCAGTTGCCTTTTTGCTTTTTTTTACGTCCGTGCCTTAGCTTCATTTACCACAAGCTTGCGTCCATCTATTTCGGCCCCGTTCATGGCCTCAATTACTTTTTCCAGATCCTGTTCGTTTACTTCAACAAAACCATACCCCCGGGAGCGGCCGGTCGCTCTTTCTGTAATAATACGACAGCCCAGCACTTCTGCATGGCCGGCAAATGCATCGCGCAGCTCATCTTCCGAAGTTCCCCAGGAAATGTTACCCACATAAAGGGTTTTCATCATTGTCACCTCGCTTCCCGGCATTACGGAACTTTCCCCGTATATTATTCAACATAAAAAACTGGTTTATACGAAACCTCACCTCCCGGGAATAATGCCGGCGGGTAACATGGGGAATAAAGCGGGTAGCCTTTGGAAAGGAACCCTGGGACAAAATCCCGTACCACATCGGCTCATTATTGGAAATTATACTCTTGCCGCACCAACTTTTAGTAAATTTATGCTATTTTCAAGATATTATCACTATAAAATAAGTTAGTCAAGCATGGGTTACCGGTAGAGGCTGTTTTTATAAATATATTGCTCGACCGGCCTAGGTGTAAGGTAGCGAATTGTTTTTCCCATGGCAACGCGGCGGCGGATCTCCGTTGAGGAGATAGCCATGGCCGGAACCTCAATCAGATGAATGCGCTGCATCACCGCGGGAAAGGCGGAGCCAAGCACCTCCTGCAACCTTTGCAGGGAATAGCCGGGCCGGGTAGCGGCAATAAATGAACATCTCGCTAAGATATCTCTATAATCCTTCCAAGTGATAATATCGAGTATGGCATCGGCGCCGGTAATGAAATAGAGTTCAAGGTCGTTGCCGTATTGTGCATAAAAGTGGCGTACCGTCTCCACCGTATAGGACGGCTGCTTGCTTTCAATCTCCAGACGTGAAATGGTAAAGCATGGGTTGGTCACCACGGCCAGCATGGTCATAAGATAGCGGTGTTCCGCTGCCGTTACGCTTCCCCTGTCTTTGTGCGGGGGGATCCCCGAGGGCATAAAGATGACATGGTCGAGCTTAAACTGCTGACAAGCCTCCTCGGCAGTAACAAGGTGTCCTATATGTATAGGGTCAAAGGTGCCTCCCATAATCCCCAAGCTGAGCTGTTTACCGCTGGGTTTGGGTAACAAAAAGCTCATTATTCCCTTCCTTCCGTCAGGTAAAAGATAAACTCCATATCCCCGATACGCACCGTATCCCCTTCACTAATACCGGCTTGCAGCAGAGCCTGCTCCACACCCAGCTCGTCCAGCATTTTTTGCATATAGCGCTGCCCATCCGTACCACGCCAATCGGCGCGGCGTACCGCCTGCTCCACGTCATCGCCTATAACCACAAAAACCCCTTCCTCCAGCCGTACTGCCAGCTCACGCCGGGGCAAGGGCGGAAGATAAATGAGCTCCTCTTCTGTTTCTTCGGAAGTAGGGGGATGCTGTTCCTGCCAGAGCCGGTAAACGGCTTCCAGAAGGGGTTTAACTCCCTCACCTGTCACCGCAGAAAGGGGATAAATTCCCAATGCGTCATGCTGCAGCTCGCGCGAAAAACGGGCCAGATTATCAGCCGCTCCGGGAAGATCCAGCTTGTTGGCCGCAATTAGCGCAGGTCTTGCCGTTAGTTCCGTCTGATAGAGAAAAAGCTCCTTGCGTAAGGCAACATAATCGGCAAAAGGATCCCGTCCTTCCGTAGCAGCCATATCGATCACATAAATGAGGACCATCGTCCGTTCAATATGCCGTAAAAACTGATGACCCAGCCCGACGCCACGGTGGGCGCCATCCACAATGCCCGGCAGGTCGGCTACCACAAAAGAACGTTCCCGATCCAGGCTGACTACTCCTAATTGAGGGACCAAGGTGGTAAAAGGATAATCGGCAATTTTGGGCTTGGCCGCGGAAATACGGGAGAGAAGGGTAGACTTGCCGGCATTGGGGAATCCTACCATACCCGCATCAGCCAGCAATTTTAGCTCAAGTATGAGCGTGCGCCCCTCTCCTTCCTCTCCTTTTTCCGCAAAGCCCGGAGCACGGCGGCGCGCGGTGGCAAAAACCGTATTGCCCCTGCCTCCCCGGCCGCCCCGCGCCACTACTACCCTTTGTCCCTTGCGGGATAAGTCAGCCAGGAGATTACCCGCCTCGTCATTGATCACCGTCCCTACAGGGACCTCCAGGATCAAAGGAAAAGCATTTTTCCCGTGCTTGCTTTTTCCCTCCCCATGTCTGCCTGCCGGAGCATGGAGATGGGGGCGATAGCTTAAATCCACCAGTGTGCTGTGACTTAAACCAGCCACGAGGATTACGTCTCCACCATCACCACCGCTACCGCCGTCGGGGCCGCCATAAGGAATATACTTTTCCCGGCGGAAAGAGACCACACCGTTGCCGCCCCTGCCGCCTTTTACAAATACTTTTACTCTGTCCACAAACAATCAGATTCACCACAGCGTAGGTAACGGTTCCGGGCAGGGCAAGCCCTGCCCCTACAAGACCGTTCCGGATTTACCACAGTATTAAGGAACGGCCTTGACCGTTCCGGCTAAAAAAAGCCCAAGGCGGATACCCTGGGTTTAACTTGAGGGATATACGCTTACCTGTTTACGCGTTTTGCCCAGGCGCTGAAAAGTTACCGCACCGTCAGCCGTGGCATAGAGCGTATCGTCCCTGCCCTTGCCCACGTTCAGGCCGGGATGAATGCGTGTGCCTCGCTGCCGGGCAATAATGCTGCCTGCGGAGACAACCTGACCGTCATACCGTTTGATACCGAGGCGTTTGGCGTTGCTGTCGCGCCCGTTGCGGGAACTACCCACTCCTTTTTTATGCGCAAATAATTGCAAATTAAATATACGCATTATAAACGCCTAACTTTGCCTTTTGACTTTGCACAAAGCAGGCTTTTCACCTCCTTCTACCTGTATTCCTGTGTATTGCTGTTCTTAACCTGCTAATTCCCTTTTCCCTGTAACAGAGGTTTGCCGCATAAGCGCCGGCCGCCTCCCGCATACCCAGCAGCATGGTTTCAAGGAGCAGATAGTATTTTTTTTCTTTGTCCCGATCTTGTCCCAGCTTATTGGGCCGTGCCAGCAACAGGTAACCTTCCTGCACCCGCAGCACCGGTTTCAGTGCCAGCAACTCATCCAAAGCAAATACTACAGTTTGCACCAGCATGGAAACGGCAGCGCAGACAATATCCTGCCCGTACTCGGCAAAAAGGGCATGCCCCCTAATCTCCACAGCAACGGGCCGATGCTGCCTGTCCCGCTGTACCAGCACCTGAATCATCAGGCATTGACCATCTCAATGTTTTCGATAAGCAAATCGGTATAAGGCTGGCGGTGGCCCTGTTTACGGCGGTAATTTTTCTTGGCTTTGTACTTGTAAACAATGATTTTCCGGCCCTTGCCATGCGCTTTGACGCGCGCTCTTACCGAGGCGCCCCTAACGGAGGGGGTGCCGACCTGCAAATTATCTCCGTTTCCCACAGCCATTACCCGCTCAATAACAATCTCCTGGCCCACTTCTTCCGGCAGCCGCTCCACACGGCAGATGTCGCCTGTGGCGACACGGTACTGTTTCCCTCCGCTTTCAATAATAGCGTACACAGAAAATCCCTCTTTTTTTATCAGGCTCGCCGTTCGGGGTAATCTGCACCTGCAGCACAGATTTTTGAAACCCTGACCGTGCGGCTAAACATGCTTAATTATCGTAGCACATCCACTGCTGGTTGTCAATGTGGAAAAATATAACAAACCTATGGGGTTGCTGCAGCGGATGGACAACGCGGCCCCCAAGCGACTGCCTGCACCCACCCAGATCAGCCAGGATGATTCCGATGGAAAGTTCGTTGCCGTGAAAGACCATTAGTAACTCACGCAGGAAGAGAACCTGGGCAATTTGTGACGTGGCCCCCAGCATCAGTACGGCCAGGAACGGGGCCCGTATTTTCATTGCCATAGACCCTGTAAAAGGGCGGCAAGGCCAAAGTATATTAAGCCTATCAAGGAGAAGCTGAGTACAAGGCCGATTAGCAGAAAGAGCCCGTCCCTGTTTAGCAAGCCGGTGCCAAGAATCATGACGGCCAAGGCGGGGATGGTGTTCATAAAGGGCAGGGGGGTAAAGAGAATAAAGCCCATCAAGATGATAGTCAGAGCTACCAGGCGTAACATCAGGGCTGTTTCCATGAACTGCCAGCGGGTGCGCGAAAAACGTTCCAGGTTTTTAAAAAAGGAGACTCCGCGTTCCCGCAGTTTCCGGGTCACGTTTTCAGAAAGCCGGTAGTCTCTGATTCGCTGCGGCAGCCAGGGATATTTTCTGCCTAGCAGCATTTGAAAGCCAATGAAGGTGTAAATCAGACCGATTGTGGCAGCCGAGCCGGGAGGCAGGACAGGGATCGTCGTAGGCAGGGCCAGAAGCACAAGCAGCATGCCGAAACCGCGCTCGGCAATGCGGCTCATTAACTCATCAACAGTAATGTGGCAGCCTGTGCGGACAGTGAGCACTGACTGCAGGGTAGCGGATAAAGTATCATTTTGCACCTGGCAGAATCACCTTCCGTGAATTCATTTTAATACTTTACTGGCTGATTTTCGCCCAAGAGTCTCTAAGGCCGACGATACAGTTAAAAACCATCCTGCTCTCAGTGGCGTCTGCCGGGGCCCGGTAAAAATAGCCCTTGCGCAGAAACTGGAACCGGGTTCCGTCTGCAGCGGCGGCTATGGCCGGCTCAGCCGGGCCGTTCCCGATGGTAACCAGAGAGTCAGGGGTTGATATTAGCGGTAAAGTCTCCATCTTCCTCTCTCTCAGGATTCTCCCTGGTAAACAGGTTATCGTAAAGGCGCACGGTAATCCTTGCTGCATGCTCAACCAACACCCAATGGATCACACCCTTAATCTTCCTGCCGCTTGTAACTTCTCCGCTTTAGGTCTGCTGGTTAAAGGTGGAACTTGCCCCAATAGCCGTGGAAATTGAAGTGGCGGTTCCCATCCCAGTTATGGCATAATGGGTTTGGGACAAAACCAAACAGGGATGTTACCGCCAATGCCAGCATACCACAATAAGGCCAGACAGTCGAATGAAAAAAATGATCAGCCGTTATCCGTAAAGCAGTTACTTTTATCGGATTTGCAGGAGGCTGTTAAGGGCCGGTTTGCCAGTTTTTGTACTGCTGTTGGGATCCAAGCTCTAACGATTATGATGAACCATGATGTGGAAGCCTTGGCCGGGCCAGAAGGTAAGCACGATCCGAACCGTACGGCCTATCGTCATGGTTCCCAGGCTACCACCATTCCCATGGGGAATCAGCGCCTGGCTATGGAACGCCCCCCCGGGTGCGGTCTATAGAAACAAAGCAAGAGCTGCCCATTCCCAGCTATGAGTCCTTTGCCAACGATGACCAGCTGCTCAAAGCAGCGCTGAACCGTATGTTGTATGGCCTGTCCTCCAGGGACTATGGGTATGGAATTGAAAATTACAGCGATGTGGCGGAAGTCTCCGGCATATCCAAGAGTTCGATCGGCAGTTGCGGAACGGTCAAGACCGTTCCCTACGATGGCGGCAGTTGCGGAACGGTCAAGACCGTTCCCTACGATGGCGGCAGCTCCTCCAGGAGGGCCGCCGTTTTTTCCCAGCCGGCATAAAGGGACTCAATCTGAAGGCGAGCTGCCTGCAGTTCATCCATTACAGCCCGTGCCTGCGCAAAATGATCATAGATGGATGGATCGGCCAGCCTCTCCTCAAGAAGGCTGGCTTTTCTTTCCTCCTGCTGGATTTTTTCTTCCAGGGCTTCAAGATACCGCTGCAATTCACGGTGGTGACGCTGGGCCAGTAGTGCCGCATACTTGTCTTTATCCTGTAGCTGTTGCTGTTGCTGTGCAAGGCGAGCTGTTTTTTCCCCATCTGCCGCCTTGGCCTTTCCCTTTATTCCCATTGGCCCCGCGGCTGGAAAAGAAGCAACCATTCCGGCAGCAGCCGCTTTTTCTTTAGCTTTCATATCTCGGTATTCCGTATAACCGCCATAGTAGCGGCGCACCCTTCCGTCCCGCACATCCATGATGCTGCCGCCAATTTGCTCAATAAAATAACGGTCATGGGAGACCACAAGCAAGGTGCCGGGATAGGCGGCAAGGGTAGTTTCCAGATCTTCTACACCCCGGATATCCAGGTGATTGGTGGGTTCGTCCATAATCAAAAAATTGCCTTCCACCAGGCCCATTTTAGCCAGGGCCAGGCGGCTGATCTCACCGCCGCTCAGTTCCCCGATTTTTTTAAACACATCTTTAC
>Ga0136715_1000002_pt1 | contig 50042 bp, 67 predicted proteins | sample SedPBSmetaG_FD_104916 | JGI IMG/M metagenome (GOLD analysis project Ga0136715, IMG submission 104916) | Freshwater sediment bacterial and archeal communities from Indian Creek, Illinois, USA to study Microbial Dark Matter (Phase II) -... | ecosystem: Environmental > Aquatic > Freshwater > Creek...
AATTATATGTTAAAAATAAAAAAAATAAAAAAAATAAAAAAAATTCAATCTTCTAAAAAAACAATAAAAAAAGTAAAAATTAAAAAAAAGGTTAAGGTTCAAAAAAGGAAAAAAACAAATTTACATCGCTCGCCTAAGAGTAAGATAAAAAAACATAAAATTAATTTTTCAAAAAAAATATTTGTTCCAGAAAAGGTTCAATTATTAGTTGAGAAAGGAAAAAAAAGAGGGTTTATTACTTCTTCAGAAATTCTTTATTTGTTTCCAAGTGTAGAGAAAGACATTCAGGGCTTAGAAAAGTTTTATGATATGCTTGAAAAAGAAGAAATTGAAATTAAACAAAGCCAAAGTTTACTTTTCTTTAATAAAGAATCTTCTAAAAAAACTAAAGAAATCGGACTTAAAATTGATTCAATTCAGATGTATTTAAAAGAAATTGGAAAGGTTTCTTTAATAACTGCCGAACAAGAGAAAGAGTTAGCAAGAGAAATTGAAAAGGGGAATGAAGATGCTAGAAAAAAATTAATAAGGGCTAATTTACGATTAGTAGTCTCCATAGCTAAAAGATATGTTGGTCGTTCTCCTAATTTAACATTATTAGATTTAATTCAAGAGGGTAATTTGGGGTTATTTCGAGCAGTAGAAAAATTTGATTGGCAAAAAGGATATAAATTTTCTACCTATGCCACTTGGTGGATAAGGCAATCTATTACTCGAGCCCTTGCTGATCAGTCAAGAACAATTAGAGTTCCAGTTCATATGGTAGAAACAATTTCTAAATATAATCAAATCAATCGTCATCTCTTACAAAACTTAGGGAGAGAACCATTAGATGAAGAAGTTGCAGCGGAAATGGGCATTGAAATTAATAAGATATATCATATCAAAAAGATTTCTCAAAAAATAATTTCTTTAGAAACACCAGTCGGCGAAAGTGATGATGATTCAATTTTAGCTGAATTTATTGAAGATGAAAAAACTATTTCTCCCTTTATTCAAGCAGGTAGAAGCTTGCTGAAGGAAAAATTACAAGAAATCTTAAATGACTTAACTGTGAGAGAACAAAAAATTTTGGCTATGAGATTTGGTTTAAATGATAGTGCTGTAGCGACACTAGAAGAGGTTGGTCAAAAGTTTAATGTTACTCGAGAAAGAATTCGTCAAATTGAAGCAAAGGCTTTAAATAAAATAAGAGATCATCAAGACTTAAAAAAATTAAAAGAATATTATTAGCCCACCCATCTTTTGATAATTTTAAAAAACACCAAGAAAAACTAAGTTTTTTAATTTTGATTAAAGAACAAAAGATGGGTGGGTAAAATTTCTAATTTTTAATTGATTTTTTTTGAAATTTTACTATAATAAAAAATAAATTATTCCGCGGTGGCGCAATGGTAGCGCGGGAAGCTGTTAACTTCTAGGTTGTAGGTTCGAATCCTACCCGCGGAGCCAAGGTTGACGATACGAACTCAAAATTTTCAGACGGACTGGATTGTTCGCCCCGCCCTCTCGGAGAGAGGGCGGGGTTTTTTGAACCGCCACCCCTCCCCTCTGCGAGGGGCGGGCAACGGAATAGCTCCTTAAAAGTTATCCACAGTTGACACTCTTGCTTGTTCTATAAATGTTCTATATATTAGATTAATATGCTAACCATAAGACAAAAACAGATTTTTGACTACGTAAAGAAATATATTGAAAAGAAAAATTACGCACCTTCTTTTGAAGATATAAGAAAACATTTTAGGTTGGCTTCAAGATCTACCGTTCATCATCATATCGAAGCATTAGAGAAGAAAAGGTATTTAAACAGACTTGGTAGCCGAGCTCGTGCTTTAGAAATTATAAAAAATAGAACCTCCTTAGTCCTAGTTAATATTCCTTTACTCGGAACGATAGCCGCGGGCCAACCAATAGAGGCAATTGAGAACAAAGAAACAATCGCGGTGCCAAAAGATAAACTTCCTCGTTCCGGGGAGATTTATGCCTTGAGAGTGGCTGGTGATAGCATGATTGATGAAAATATTAACGACGGAGATGTTATTTTAGTAAAACATCAAAAAACCGCAGAAAATGGGCAAAAGGTTGTTGCGTTAATAGACAATCACGAAGCGACACTTAAAAAATATTATCGGGAAGGAAGGCATATCCGTTTGCAGCCGGCAAACAAAAGTATGGAGCCGGTAATTTTACGAAACGGCCGTGATTTTGCGATACAAGGAATAGTTCTTGATGTTATTCGGGATATTAACACCCAGACTACTCCAAGGGTTGCGATAGACGAAATAAAACAAACAGAGCCGGCAGTTTTCAGTAAGCCATATTTTGACGCGGATAACATTTTAATCTACAAAGACGATATTTTGAAAATTAACTCAATTCTAAATAATTCAGTTGACTTAATCGTTACTTCGCCACCTTATAATGTAGATATTCACTATAATTCGCACTCCGACAATTTGGCTTACTCCGAGTATTTAGAATTTACCCGAAAGTGGATTAAGAAATGTTTTGATTTAACGAGAAGTAGTGGGCGATTTTTACTTAATATACCGCTTGATAAAAATAAAGGTGGCCAACAATCTGTTGGTGCAGATATTACAAAGATTGCAAAAGATATTGGGTGGAAATATCACTCAACGATTGTTTGGAATGAAGGTAATATATCACGTCGCACCGCCTGGGGATCGTATATGTCCGCTTCGGCCCCTTATGTTATCGCGCCCGTTGAGTTGATTCTTGTTTTATATAAAGATAGTTGGAAAAAGATTGGCGGTAGTCGAAAAAATGATATAACTAAAAAAGAGTTTATGGATTGGACGAACGGCGTCTGGACATTTAATGGCCAGAATAAAAAGGGAGCAGGTGGACATCCTGCACCATTTCCAGTTGAATTACCAAGGCGATGTATAAAATTATTTAGTTTTATAGGCGATACGGTTTTGGACCCGTTTGTTGGTAGCGGTTCAACCCTCATTGCGTCCTATCTCCATAATAGAAAAGGGATTGGCGTTGATATTGATAAACATTATTGTGATATAGCGATATCAAGATTAAAACAAGAGGCAAAAATTAATCAGCATAAATTAATATGAGAAAAGATAAAAATAGAAGCATTATTCAAAAGGATTTGATTGTTGAGTTTTTTAAGAAAAATCCGGGTAGGGACATAAAACACCCTGAAGTTGTTGACTGGGTTATGGAGACATATAAAAAGAGAGCCGGAAATGTTTTTCGAGACCCCGATAGAGCAATTCGGCATCTTTCTCAAAGCGGCTTTTTGGTGAAAATTGCCAAAGGAATTTATAGGTATGACCCTCAAAGAGTAAGTAAAAAAGAATTACAAGATTTCACTACTGCTCAAAAAGCGGCAATTTTAAAGAGAGACAGTTATAAATGCGTCCAATGTGGTATGGGGAGAAAAGAGGGCGTAGACTTGCATGTCGATCATATAATACCAAAAGATTTCGGTGGGGAAGCTACGATTAAAAACGGACAAACCCTGTGTAGTCGGTGTAATTTCTTGAAGAAAAATCTGAAACAAACAGAATCTGGCAAGAAAATGTTTATTAGGATGTATAATTTGGCGAAGAAAGAGAAAAGCAAGAAAATTTTGGATTTCTGTAGTGATTTACTGAAAGTGTATAAGAAGTATAAAGTAAATGGACATATTAAATGGCAAAAATAATTTTAAAAGTTTGTTGCTGGTTTTTATCAGGAGCTCTATAATTTTTTTAAATATAATCTTAACTCTATTATTCTTATCCGGCTTCGTTAACGTTCGCTGCCGACATTGATGAAAGTTTTGCCTGTTTACAATTACGGAATTTTATGATACGTTTTATTTCATGAGGCCTTTGGGCTGTTTTTATTTTTATCCGAAAAAGAAAAAAGCGGTTATTCGCCGAAATTTTTATGGAAATACGTAACATCGCAATCATCGCCCATGTTGACCATGGTAAAACGACCATCACCGACATGCTTCTTCGTCAGGCCGGAGCCGCGAGCGAAGACGCCACTATGGATTCAAATGCTCTCGAGCAGGAGCGCGGCATTACTATTTATTCGAAAAACGCCGCTCTTTTCTATAAAGGCACAAAAATAAATATTGTAGATACTCCCGGCCATGCTGATTTCGGCTCTGAAGTGGAGCGGGTTCTTCGTTCTATCGATTCGGTGCTCTTGGTGGTAGATGCGAGAGAAGGCCCCATGTCCCAGACCCGTTTCGTTCTTAAAAAATCGCTTGAACTCGGACTTCGCCCCATTGTCGTCATAAATAAAATAGATAAGTTTGCCGCCGATCCGGCAAAATGCGAAGAAGCGATACTTGAACTTTTTCTTGAACTTGGCGCTACTGATTTACAGGCGGATTTTCCGGTGGTGTATGCGATCGGGCGGGAAGGTATTGCCAAAAAAAAGCTTTCTGACGAATCGAGAGACCTTTCCCCGCTTCTTGAGACCATTCTCGGATACGTACCGCCGGCATCTTCTAAAGATCGGGCCGCTCTTCCCATGCGGCTTCAGCCATTCAATCTCGATTACGATGATTTTCTTGGTCGCCTTGCTGTGGCAAGAATTTATGAAGGGCGTATTATTCCGGGTATGCATGTATTTGTGAAAAAACCATCAGGTGAAATCAGTAAGGGGCGCATCACAAAAATTTTCACTTTTGAAGGGCTTGAAAGAAAAGAATCTCCGGAGGCGGTCGCGGGGGACATTGTTCTTGTCGCCGGTCTTCCGGATATTTACATTGGTGATACCATTTCGGAAAAAGAAGATTCGGCGATGCTTCCTTTCATTGCGATTGACGAGCCGACAATCAATCTTCGTTTTCTTCCGAATAATTCTCCCCTTGCGGGTCAGGAAGGTAAATTTGTGACTTCGCGCGAGATTCGCGAATATCTTTTACGTGAGATTGAAGTGAATGTCGGGCTCAAGATTGATTTTTCCCAACCCGAATTTTTTAAAGTATCGGGGAGGGGAGAATTGCACATTGTAATCCTTCTTGAAAATATGCGCCGAGCTGGCTATGAGCTTCAGGTATCCCAGCCAAAAGTCATTTTTCATGATGAAAATGGCATGAAAACGGAGCCGTTCGAAGAAGTCATTATTGATATACCGTCAGAAGAGTTTCAAGGAGTGGTTATTGAGCGTCTTGGTGCGCGGGGGTTTCTTTTGAAACAGATAGAACCGCAGGCTGAAATGTTGCGCCTCACGTTCGAGGGGCCCACACGCGGATTCTTTGGGTACCGGAATCAGTTTGTCGTTGACACGAAAGGCAAGGGAATTCTTTCGTCGCGCGTCATCGGTTTCAGACCGCACGTAGGAGAGATCAAGAAGAAAAACGTCGGCTCGATGATTTCGATGGCATCAGGCAAAACAACTGGATATTCGCTTTGGGGACTGCAGGAGCGGGGGGTGCTCTACGTTGGCCCCGCGGTTTTAGTGTATGAAGGCATGGTAATTGGAAATACCGCAAAAGGAGAAGAAATGTCGGTGAATCCGACAAAGGGAAAGCAGTTAACGAACGTCCGTGCTGGAGCGTCCGATGAAGCAATCAATCTTACACCGCCCTATAATCTTACGATCGAGCACGGGCTTGAGGTAATGAACAATGACGAGTATCTTGAGATCACGCCGAAAAATGTGCGATTAAGAAAACAATTTTTGACCGAAATTGAACGAAAGCGCGCGGTAAAGAATTTTTAATTTCGTCTGTAAAACATTTCCCTAATATCTCATTGGTGTTAAAATCTCAACCTTTATTCAGCACCTGGAGCCAAGAATTAATCAACGAGTTAAGAAAAATAAGAATTAAAGATATAGTGAGTTGAAGGGTGGGGTAAAATGTGATAATCTATTATTAGGCTCGTGGACTTAAATCTGGTATGTAGGCATATTCATTTTGCTGTTGTATAATAGTTCTAACATTGTCCACAATTCGGAGCCAAGGTTGATGTTTGATTTTTAAAATGTTAAAAATTTTTAAAAAAATTACTTGTATTGGTGGTGGCAATGCAATGCCAAAAGCGGTTTTGCAAGGACTTAAAAAAGAGCCAGTAGAAATTTCAGTTATTTGTGCTACCCTTGATTCGGGAGGCTCAACTGGCAGATTAAGAAGAGATTATAAAATTACTTCTCCTGGAGATATGCGTCGGGCTTTTATTGCCCTAGCAAATACCTCTCCAGTAATAGAAAATCTTTTTAACTATCGCTTTGAAGGAGGGGAGTTAAGGGGTCATAATTTTGCCAATCTTTTTATTGCTGCCCTAGAACTCAGCACTAACAATTATAGAAAAACCCTTAAAGAGTTAAGTAAAATATTAAATATTTCTCATCAGGTTTTGCCAGCCACTCTTGATAAGGCAAATCTTTACGCTATTTTAGAAAACGGAAAAATAATTTCGGGTGAAACCAATATTGATATTCCTAAGCATAATGGAAGTCTAAAAATTAAAAGAGTTTTTTTAAAACCAACGGCTAGAGCTTATCCCCAGTCATTAAAAGCAATCAGTGGGGCTGATTTAATTGTTATTGGTCCTGGTGATTTATACTCTTCTTTAGCGCAAATTTTACTTGTTCAGGGATTTTCTGAGGCAATTAAAAAAAGTAAAGCTAAAAAGATTTATATTTGCAATTTAATGACAAAACATGGCGAAACAAATAGTTTTACTGTTTTAGATTTTAGTAAGGAGATAGAAAAATATTTGGGGAGTGAATTAGATTATGTAATTTATAATAATTTTATTCCCCCAAAAGAGATAATTAAAAGTCATAAAAAAGATCATCCAGAACTATTAGATTTAGTTAAAATAGATAAAGGCTTATTAAAAACAAAATTTATTGGTAAAAATCTTTTACTGAAAAGTTCTGTTAATCATAGCTCTAAAAAATTAACAAAAATATTATTAAGAATATGTGATTCAGTATGATTAATGAGATAAAAAACAAGGATATGGAGTTAATATAATTTTTATGGAGAACGTAAAGGAAATAATTGGATTAATGGAGTCGCCATCAAAACAAGATATTGATTTGATCACTAGGGCTTTTGATTTTGCTCAATCTGCTCATTATGGACAAAAAAGATTTTCTGGAGAGTCATATTTTGCTCATTGTTTTGAAACCGCTAAAAATCTGGCGAATCTTAAAATGAGCCCAATAGTAATTTCTGCTGGACTTTTGCATGATTGTCTTGAAGACGGAAAAGCAGAAGAAGATAAAATTCAAAAAGAATTTGGAGAAGAGATACTTTTTTTAGTTAAAGGAGTAACTAAATTAGGAAAATTAAAATATAGAGGAGTTGAAAGGCATAGAGAGAGTTTGAGAAAGTTTTTTGTTGCTGTTTCACAAGACATAAGAGTGATCATAATTAAATTGGCTGACCGTTTACATAATATACAAACCTTAAAATACGTTCCAGAACATAAACAATATAGAATAGCGGCTGAAACCCTTGAAATATATGTGCCGATTGCGTATCGTTTAGGCATTAGAAAGTTTAGCAGAGAGCTTGAGGACTTAGCTTTTCCTTTTGTTGAGCCAAAAGAATATAAAAAAACTCAGGACCTGCTAAAAACTAAATCAAAAGAGGACTTACATCATCTTGATAAATTTCAAAGATCTGTAAAAAAAGCATTAGCAAAAAACGGAATCACTAAATTTAATATTGACTATAGGTTAAAAACAATTTATAGTCTTTATCATAAGCTAAAGATAAAAGATTGGAACATAGAAGAGATTTATGATATATCGGCCTTAAGAATAATTGTTTCAGATATTGGAGAGTGTTATAAAATTCTTGGAATAATTCATGGAATATGGAGGCCATTACCTGGAAAAATAAAGGATTATATTTCTTTTCCTAAGCCAAATAATTATCGGGCTTTACATACAACTGTTTTTACTGGATATGGCAATGTGGTAGAAATTCAAATAAAAACTAAAGAAATGCATCAGGACGCAGAGTATGGAATTGCTTCTCATCTTTTATATAAAAAGAAGATAGAAAAAAGGGAAATAGATAATTTTTTATGGATTAAACGTCTTCTTCCATTTAAGGTCTCTTTACTCAATGAACAAAAAAATAAAAAAGAAGTAGATTTAGATGATGTGCCATTATGGATAAAAGAACTTGTTGAATATCAACAATCTAAAGAAAATTTGATTGATGAAGATGAAGACATAGAAAAAAATATTAAAGATGATTTTTTTCAGCAAAGAATATTTGTTTTTACTCCTAAAGGAGACGTAATTGATTTGCCAATTGATTCTTGTCCAGTTGATTTTGCTTATGCGATTCATACAGATATTGGAGATTGTATTGCTGGAGCGAAAGTGAATGGAAAAATGGTTTCTTTGGACACAAAACTTGTTAATGGCGATATTGTCGAGATATTAACTAAAAAAGAAGGAAAACCCAATAGAAAATGGTTGGAATGGACAAAAACAACTTCAGCTAAAAAACACATTAGAGCTGGCCTATAAAAATAATAGAGACCCTACCTCGGACAAGCTTGTTCAAGGTCGGACCTTGAACACTAAAATATAAAATATGTTTAATAAAAAATTTTTAATTTTATTTATTGGAATTTTATTATTTGTTAATTTTACTTTAAGTGGAGCTTTTGCTGTTCAAGAAAGTCCAGAAAACCAGAAAACTCAAGAACCAATCTTTTTTTATTATTTTTATGGCGATGGTTGTCCTTTTTGCAATAAAGTAGAAGAAAATTTTTTTCCTGGATTAAAAGAGAGAAATCCTGAATTAGAGATGAGAAAGATTGAAGTTTGGGGTTCGCCAGAGAATGCTAATTTTTTTAAGGAATTGGTTGTAAATAATTTTGGATTAGATCCTGCGAAGATAGGCGTGCCAGCAATGTTTATTGGAGAATATTATATTATTGGATTACCTAGTCCGAGAGAAGAAGCAATGATTGAAAGAATTGTTCAAAATTGTTTAATTTATGAATGTCCGAACCCTCAAGAAATTATTCCTGAGCAAGCTAAAAATATAAGAGATATAAGACATATCACTTTGCCAATTATTGGAGAAATTAATGTTGCTGATTATTCTTTTGCAATAATTACTATTATGATTGCCGGTGCTGACGGTTTTAATCCTTGCGCTCTATGGGTATTAATGTTTCTTATTCTTTTGGTCTTAAAAGAACCGTCGCGAAAAAGATTGGTCTTAATTGTTGGCACATTTATTTTAGTTACTGGAATTTTTTATTTTTTTCTTTTGTCTGCTTGGTTAAACCTCTTTCTGATAATTGGCCATATTAGAATGATTCAAATAATAATTGGTTTGATCGCTTTAGGAGTGGGGATATGGCAGTTAAAAAGTTTTTTTGAAAATAGGGCTAATGTTTGTAAGATAAGTCAAAAAGAAGGCAGAGTCCGTAATTTAATAACAGAGAAAACTAAAAAGATAATTGCTGAAAAAAGTGTTTTTTCAGCTATTATTGGGGTAGCAATTTTAGCAATCATGGTTAATTTTTTTGAATTTGTCTGTTCAGCTGGTTTTCCAGCTATCTGGAGCAGTTTATTAGCCTTACAAGGATTTCCTGTAATATATAACTATTTTTTTATTCTTTTATATGTTATTGTTTTTATGATAGATGAATTGATAATTTTTACGATTGTTTTTATTACTCTTAAGGTTACTAAAATTAGCGTTCAGATTACTAAATGGACAACTTTAATTGGGGGCTTGTTGATGATTATTTTAGGATTATTAATTATTTTCAAACCAGAGTGGTTAGTTTTTGCTTAGCTTATGAATCAAGAAGAGATTAAGAAAATTAAAGAGAGAACAGAAAAAATTCCTATTTCTAGCGGTCGGTCTGTTAAATGGGATAAAAATTATTTTAATGATTTGGTTTTTGTGCCAGCTCAGTTAGCCAAAAGGCCAGTTGATTATTTTAGAGAAGAAATTAACTCAGAGATTATTTTGGGAAAATTAAGCAAAAAACCGATTAAATTAAAAATTCCTATTTTATTAGGCGCAATGAGTTTTGGCGCTTTAAGCAAAGAGGCAAAAATTGTTTTGGCAAAAGCATCAACTTTAGCAGACACTATTGCTAATACTGGTGAGGGCGGAATGCTTCCTGAGGAAAGAGAATTTGCCGAAAAATTAATTATCCAATATTCAACTGGTCGGTTTGGTATTACAGAAGAGATTCTTAAAAAAGCAGACGCGATTGAAATAAAAATTGGACAAGGCGCTAAACCAGGGCAAGGTGGTTTATTATCTAAAGAAAAAATAACTGATGAAATTGCAAAAATAAGGGGGGTGGGAAAAGATAAAGATGTTCATTCTCCAGCTTATCATTTAGATATTAATAATATTGAAGATTTAAAAAGAAAAATTGATTGGTTAAAAGAAGTTACTAATGGGGTGCCAATTATTATTAAGTTGGGCGCTGGAGATATTGAAAATGACATAGATTTTGCTGTTCAAGCTAATCCTGATATAATAGCCATTGATGGAGTGTCTGGTGGAACAGGCGCCGCTCCAGAAGTAATGTTAAATGAGGTTGGCATTCCTATCATTGCCGCTTTAGTAAGAGCAAGAAAAGCATTAGATAAATTGGGAGCAAAACAAGAATTATTAGTTGGTGGGGGATTAAGTGGGGGCGCTGATTTTACTAAGTGTTTAGCATTGGGTGCAGATGCGATTTTTATTGGCCTTCCTTTATTAATCGCAATGGGTTGTGGTTATTGTCGTCAATGTTATTTAGGTCGTTGCCCTTTTGGTATAGCCACTCAAGATATAGAATTAAGAAAAAAATTAGATATTGAAATAGCGGCTCAAAAGGTGGCAAATTATCTTAAAAATTGCAATGAAGAAATAAAGATGATTATTGGTGCTTGCGGAGAAGATAATATTCATAAATTAAATTCAAATCACGTAAGGTCTTTGAGTCGAGAGACCGCTGAAATTTTGGGAGTAAAAATAGTTAATAAAATATGATTAAAAAATTTAAAGTCAATAAAGAAAAATGTATTGGTTGTGGCACTTGTTCGGCAATTTGCCCTGAAGGCGCTGAATTAAAAGAAGATGGCAAGGCCGAAGTTGTTGATTCAGAAAAATTAGAAGAATGTGGGGGAAAAGATATTTGCCCTGTAGAGGCTATTGAATATGATTCAAAATAAAATTACAAAAGTTCAAAAAAGAGATGGAGAAATTGTTGAATTTGATCAACTTAAAATTCAAGATGCTATTTTTAAAGCAATAACTGCCACTAATCAGGGGGATGGTGAAAAAACAAAAAAAATCTCAAGTAGAGTTATTCAAATCTTACATCGTCGTTTTAAGGCTGGCGAAATTCCTAATGTAGAACAAATTCAAGATATTATTGAAGAGGTTTTAATTTTAGAGGGATTCGTAGAAACTGCCAAGGCTTATATTTTATATCGTGAACAAAGAAGAAGAATTAGGGAAGCAGCAGTGGTTTTAGAAGAGGCAGTAGAAAGGGTTGACCAATATTTAGAAAAATTAGATTGGGAGGTTAAGGAAAATGCTAATATGGCTTTTTCTTTACAAGGACTTAATCATTATGGGGTCTCTGGTATTATTAAAAAATATTGGCTTAATAAAATTTATCCAAAAGAAATTAGAGAAGCAAATCAATCAGGCGATTTACATCTTCATAATTTAGATACTTTAGCTGTTTATTGTTCGGGGTGGGATTTATATGATTTATTATTAAAGGGCTTTGGTGGAGTTCCAGGAAAGATGTCTTCTAAACCGGCAAAACATTTTAGAAGCGCCTTAGGGCAAGCAGTGAATTTTTTATTTACTATTACTGGTGAAGTAGCAGGAGCGGTTTCATTTTCAAACTTTGACACTCTTTTAGCTCCATTTATTCGTTATGATAATTTAAATTATCAACAAACAAAGCAGGCCTTGCAGGAATTTTTATTTAATATGGCAACTCCAACGCGCGTGGGATTCCAAAATCCTTTCAGTAATATTACCTTGGATCTTAAACCCTCTTCTGCTTTTGCAAAACAGCCAATTCTTATTGGTGGCAAACCACAAAAAGAAACTTACGGCGAATTTGAAGAAGAAATGAAAATGTTTAACAAGGCTCTTTATGAGGCAATGTTAGAGGGAGATAAAGATGGTCGGCCGTTTTCTTTTCCAATTCCAACTATAAATATTACTAAAGATTTTCCTTGGCATGAACCAGCTTTTGATGGGCTTTTTGATGCCTCAGCAAAATACGGTATTAATTATTTTTCTAATTACATTAATTCAGATATGAAACCGGAAGATGTTAGAAGTATGTGTTGTCGACTTCGATTAGATATGAAAGAACTTTACAATCGAGGAGGGGGAGGATTATTTGGCAGTGGTTCACTTACTGGCAGTGTCGGCGTAGTGACAATTAATCTTCCTCGCATCGGCTACTTATCAAAAACCAAAAAAGAATTTTTTGAAAGATTAGAAAAAGCAATGGATTTGGCAAAAGAAAGTTTAGAAATTAAGAGAAAAACAATTGAGAATTTTATTAACAAGGGATTGTATCCTTATTCTAAATTTTATCTTCAAGGAATAAAACAGATGAGAGGCGCTTATTATGCCAATCATTTTTCAACAATTGGTTTGGTAGGAATGAATGAAGCGCTTTTAAATTTTATTGAGGATGATATTACTTCAAAAAGAGGAAAGAATTTTGCTCTTGAAATTTTGGATTTTATGAGAGAAAAATTAGTTAAATATCAAAAAGAAACTGGAAGTATTTATAATTTAGAAGCAACACCAGCTGAATCGACTGCTTATAGATTAGCTCAAAAAGATAAAGAAAAATATCCAGATATTATTACTGCTGGAACAAAAAAAATACCTTTTTATACTAACAGCTCTCAGTTGCCAGTTAATTATACAGACGATTCTTTTGAGGCATTAAAACTTCAAGACGAAGTTCAATGCAAATATACTGGGGGAACCGTCCTTCATCTCTTTTTGGGCGAGAGGGTTTCTGATATTCAAACAGTTAAAAGTTTAATTAAAAAGGTTTTTGAAAAATTTCATTTACCATATATAACTATAAGCCCCACTTTTTCAATCTGCCCAGCTCATGGTTATTTATCAGGCGAGCATTTTGAGTGTCCAAAGTGTATTATTAAACAGCCCTGCGAGGTATATTCGAGAATTGTTGGCTATCTTAGACCTGTTAATCAATGGAATGAAGGCAAACAACAGGAGTTTAAAGAAAGAAAAGAATATAAACTACCACGATGAGAATTGGTGGATTACAAAAACTAACTTTAATTGATTATCCAAGAAGGGTGGCTTGCACTGTTTTTTTAATTGGTTGCAATTTTCAATGTCCGTGGTGTTATAATCCAGAATTAGTTTTGCCAGACCCGCCCAAATTTTCCAAGAGAAAACTTGAGCGGGTAAAAATTTCTGAGAAAATTTTTTTTCAATTTTTAAAACAAAGAAAAAAGTTATTAGAAGGGGTGGTGGTTTGCGGTGGAGAGCCGACTATTCATAAAAATCTACCAGAATTTATAAAAAAAATTAAAAAATTTGGCTATTTAGTAAAGCTTGATACTAATGGTTCAAATCCGGAAATATTGGAAAAATTAATTGATAATAAATTAATTGATTATGTGGCGATGGATATTAAGGCGCCTATCGGTGCTGAAACGCAAAATGCAAAACGCAAGACGCAAAACAACAACTTAAAACTAAAAACTAAATATGAACAAGCAATGGGCGTGAGAATTAATTTAAAGGATATTAAAAAAAGCATTGAAATAATTAAAAATTCTGGGGTTGATTACGAATTTCGGACAACCGTGGTGCCTGGCATACATACCAAAGAAGACATTATTCAGATTGCTAAAGAAATTTCATTTGCTAAAAAATATTTTTTACAGAACTTTTGGCCAGACAAAACCATTGATTTAAAATTTGAAAAAATAAAACCTTATTCAGATGAATGGTTGTTGGAAGTTCAAAAATCAACTGTTAAGTTCTGTAAAAATTGCCAAATAAGACAATAAAAGCTTGACTTATATTTAAGTTTGATTTAAGCTTATACAAATTGAGTTAAGTTGAAAAAGGTCGAATTAAGTTTAAAAAATATTTTATACTATATTATGAAAACAAAATTAAGTTTTTATGACGTAAAGTCAAAAGCAAAATTTGAGACAGATGATTATAGAATAGAAAAAAAGACCACAAAGAGTAAAAACACAGGAAAAGAAATAACTAGATATTTTGCTGTTGCCAAATCACAGGTTGGAACTCATGAATGTTGGAAGGTCTTGTCTAAAGACCAGGCAAACGAGTTAGGTGCTTAATAAATTTAAGTGTGTTTATTAGTATTAAGTAATATTGTGGTTGCTCCTTAGTATTAACATTGCTAGGGAGTGACTAAGTTATACTATGACAGAATTTCCAATTTTTAAAACAAAAACCAAAGGATTAGGTAAAAAATTTGACTTAAATAATCCCAAAGAAAGAAAGGAATATTTTGAAATGAAGGCTGGTCCAGAAATCGAAAAGCTTAAAAATTATTTAAAAAAGAATTCTTTCATTGCTTATTTTCTTGGTAAAAAAAATTCTGGCAAAGGAACTTATGCAAAAATGTTTGCTGAAATTATTGGACAAGATAAGATAATTCATTTTTCTGTTGGAGATATGATTAGAAAAGTTGATACAGAAATAAAGGATAAACAAAGAAAAAGGGAGTTAAGCTCCTTTTTGGAAAAAAATTATCGGGGATGGACTTCTCCTAAAGAATTAATTTCTCTTCTAGAAAAAAGAGATACTAAAACTCTTTTGCCAACTGATTTAGTTTTAACATTAGTCAAGCGTGAGATTAGTGCCATGAAAAAGAAAACCCTTTTTATTGATGGATTCCCTAGGGACTTAGATCAAGTAAATTTTAGTTTATTCTTTCGTGATCTTCTTGGTTATCGTGACGATCCAGATATTTTTATTTTAATTGATGTGCCTAAAAGTGTTATTGATGAGAGAATTAAATATCGAAGAGTTTGTCCTAAATGCCAAACATCAAGAAATCTTAAATTATTACCAACATCTAAAATAGAATATCATAAACTAAAAAAACAATTTGACTTGCTTTGCGATAATTCTTCATGTGATAATATTTATCTTGTTCCCAAAGAAGGCGATGAAAAGGGGATTGAGCCAATAAAAGTAAGATTAGAAAAAGATGAAGAATTAATAGTAAAAGCTTCTTCTCTTCGAGGAGTTCCTAAGGTTTTTTTAAGAAATGCCTTGCCATTGAACATAGCAAAGAGATATGTTGATCAATATGAAATTACTCCAGAATATGTTTTTCAGTGGAACGATAAAGAAGCAAAAGTAGAAATAAAAGAAAAACCTTGGGTGATTTTAGATGACCGGAGCGTTGAGTCAGTTAGTTTATTAGCCCCACCAGTTGTTCTTTCATTAATTAAACAACTTGCCTCTCTTGACTTCATAAAATAATAGTTTATAATAGGATTAACCCTGTTAATCATTAAAATTTTAGTACAAACCATCTTTTAAGGAGTCTGATATGATCTTAATCCTTGGATTAAGACTTTGATTCCCAACTAGATTTTTCAACTAATTTTTTTAAGTTAACAGGGCTATCAAAAAAACCGCACTAAGTGCGGTTTTTTTGATTTGGTCGGGCTGCCGGGAATTGAACCCAGATCTTACCCACCCCAAGGGCAAATACTAACCGTTATACTACAGCCCGAAAATTACTTTCTTTTTCCTATTGTTTTAATACACTTAGTACAAGCTTTTACCCTTTTATTGTTTGGGCCTAATTGAACCCATTGAAGATTGGGCTGTTTTCTTTTTTTGGGAGTTGGATTGTAGCGACTCATTAATTTTTTTCGTTGTCCAGCCATTAATGATGTCTTGCCACAAATAGTACATTGTTTTGCCATAGTTATATATTATTTTTTTATTATAGCAATTTTGAATTTAAAGTCAAATATGTTATATATAAAATATTATGGAAATTATTTTTTTTATTACTATTTTAATTTTTTCTATTATTATTCATGAGGTTGCTCATGGGGCAGTAGCAAATTATTTAGGCGATCCAACCGCTAAATATGAAGGACGACTTACTTTAAATCCAATTAATCATTTAGATCCTATTGGTTCAATTTTATTGCCATTATTATTGCTATTTACTCAAAGCCCACTTTTAATTGCTTGGGCAAAACCAGTACCAGTCAATCCTTTCAATCTTCAAAATCCTAAAAAAGACATGGCAAAAATAGCATTTGCTGGTCCAGCGGTCAATCTTTTAATTGCTTTATTTTTCTCTTTGTTAATTCGATTTTTTGTTCTTTCAGAAAATCTTTTAAGTATTTTTACTTTTATTGTTTTTATTAATATTTTACTGGCTATTTTTAATCTTATGCCCATACCACCACTTGATGGTTCAAAAATTCTCTTTTCTTTTTTACCTCCATCGCTTGAATATATTCAAGTTTGGATGGAGCAGTTTAGTTTATTTTTGCTTTTTGGTTTTTTATTTCTTCTGATGGCAGGTGTATTTCCGTTAATTCAAATAGTTTTTTTAATTTTTAATCTTTTTATTGGTTCAGAGACAATTCAGACATTATTATAACTTTTTAAGTTGACTTTATTTTTAATATTTGTTAAATTAAGATTTATTATGCCAACAATTCATCAATTAATTAAGAAAGGAAGAAAAAGGACGAAGAAGCTTGGAAAAAGACCGGCTTTAGAGTTTGGTTTTAATGTATTAAAAAATCGTCCTAAAAAATATTTTTCTCCTTTTAAAAGAGGTGTTTGTTTAAAGGTTTTTACTATTACTCCTAAAAAACCCAATTCTGCTTTAAGAAAGGTAGCAAGAGTCCGTTTAAGCAATAGTATGGAAGTAACTGCTTATATTCCTGGTGAGGGGCATAACCTACAAGAACATTCAGTAGTAATGATAAGGGGTGGAAGAGTGAAAGATTTACCAGGGGTGCGATATCATATAGTAAGGGGGGTTTTAGATACTGGCGGAGTAGAGGGAAGAAAACAAGAAAGAAGTAAATATGGAACAAAGAAAATAAAATAAATATGCAAAAAAAACTAACACAACACGAAATAACACCAGATCCTGTTTATAATAATATTCTTGTTGCTCGATTTATTAATCAGGTAATGAGAAAGGGAAAAAAAACATTAGCCACTAAGATTGTTTATGATTCTTTCAATGTTATTAATGAGAAATTCAAAAAAGATTCTTTAGATACATTTATAAAGGCAATAGAAAATGTCTCACCTTCAATGGAAGTAAAGTCAAAAAGAGTAGGGGGGGCAACTTATCAGGTGCCGATAGAGGTGTCAGAAAAAAGAAAAAAAAGTTTAGCAATGCGATGGATTATTAGCGCTGCTAAAAAAGGAAAAGGAAAATTAATGAAAGAGAAGTTGGCTGGAGAGTTAGTTGAGTCCTCAGAAAATAAAGGAGGCGCAATAAAAAAGAAAGAAGATGTTCATAGAATGGCCGAAGCAAATCGTGCCTTTGCCCATTTTGCTAGATAAATTATGCCACGAGCTTACCCAATAGAAAAATATCGTAATATTGGAACTATTGCCCATATTGATGCAGGAAAAACAACTGTTAGTGAACGGATACTTTTTTATACTGGAATTTCTCATAAAATTGGCGAAGTTCACGATGGTAAAGCAATTATGGACTGGATGGAACAGGAAAAAGAAAGGGGAATTACCATTACCTCAGCCGCAACTACCTGTTTTTGGAAAGAATATCGAATTAATTTAATTGATACTCCTGGCCATATTGATTTTACAGCAGAGGTTCAGCGCTCTTTACGGGTCTTAGATGGCGCAATTGTTATTTTTGATGGAGTGGCTGGAGTAGAGCCACAATCAGAAACAGTTTGGCGACAAGCTGATAAATTTAATGTTCCAAGAGTTTGTTTTATAAATAAAATAGATAGAATGGGCGCTTCTTTTGAAAAGGGACTAGACTCTATTTGGAAAAAGCTTTCAGATAAGGTTGTTGCTGTGCAAATGCCAATTGGTGAGGAGGAAAATTTTCAAGGGATAATTGATTTATTCAAAATGAAAGCAATAAAATTTGAAGGTGATTTTGGTCAAATTATTAAAGAAGAAGAAATTCCAGGAAACTTATTAGAAGCGGCCAAAGAGTGGCGTGAAAAATTAGTAGAAAAAATTGCCACTGAAGATGAGAATCTTTTAGAAAAATTTTTAGCTAACGAAGAAATCCCCATCGAAGAATTAAAAAACACTCTAAGGCAAGCAACAATCTTATGTAAGTTAATTCCTTTATTTTGTGGCTCAGCTTTAAAAAATAAAGGAGTCCAACTTTTATTAGATGGGATAGTTGATTATCTTCCTTCGCCAATTGACCTTCCTCCTGTAAAAGGAATTGACTTAAAGACTAATCAAGAAATTGCAAGAAAGGCAGATGATTCTGAACCATTCTCAGCCTTAGCTTTTAAGATAGCTAATGACCCCTATGTCGGCTCTTTAACTTATTTTAGAGTTTATTCGGGAACGTTTCAAAAAGGTTCTTATCTTTTAAATTCAATTACTGGTGAAAAAGAAAGAGTTGGTAGAATTTTGCGCATGCACGCTGCTGAAAGAGAAGAGGTTGCAGAGGTTTTTAGTGGTGATATCGCGGCAACTGTTGGTTTGAAAAATACATCTACTGGCAATACTCTTTGTGATGAAAATTATCCAATTATATTAGAAAAGATTACCTTTCCAGAGCCGGTTATTTCAATTAGAATTGAACCCAAAACAAAAGATGACCAAGAAAAAATGGGGGGAGCATTAAGAAGACTAATGATTGAGGATCCAACATTTAAAGTTAAAGGAGATGTAGAAACAGGAGAAACAATTATTTCTGGAATGGGCGAGCTTCATTTAGAAATTATTGCTGATAGAATGAAAAGAGAATTTAAAGTAGAAGCTTCAGTCGGAAAGCCACAGGTTGCTTATAAAGAAACAATTAAAGCAGAAGCAGAGGCTGAAGGAAAATATATTAAACAGTCAGGGGGGCGAGGTCAATATGGCCATGTTTTATTAAAAGTAAAACCAAAAGAGCGCGGTCAGGGCTTTGAATTTATTGATGAAATAAGGGGAGGAGATATTCCTAAGGAATTTATTCCAGCAGTTCAAAAAGGGGTAAAAGAGGCGATAGACAAAGGAGTAATTGCTGGTTATCCAATAGTAGATATTGAGGTAACTCTTTTTGATGGCTCTTTTCATGAAGTTGATTCTTCAGAAATTGCTTTTAAAATTGCTGGATCTATGGCTTTTCAAGAAGCAGTTAAAAGGGCTAATCCAATTATATTAGAACCGATTATGAAATTAGAGGCCTCTTGTCCTGAAAATTTTTTTGGAGATGTTATTGGAGACTTATCTTCTAGAAGAGGAAAAATAGAAGAAACAAGTGAAAGATTACAATATAAAATTATTAATACTAAAATACCATTGTCAGAAATGTTTGGCTATGCGACATCAATTAGAAGTTTGACAGAGGGGAGAGGAACGTTTACAATGGAGTTTAATTCGTATGAAGAAGTACCTTCAAATATTGCTCAAGAAATAATTGTTGGGAAGAGGAGGTAATAACTAATCAGCACCAGCTGTTACTTAATAATATGACACAATCTTTATTAACTCAAAAAAGAACAGAAGAAGTAATAAAAGAATTTGGATATTCTAGTAAAAAAGAATTTATTAAAGAAGCAATAAGGGAAAAAATAATGGAATTAAAGAAATTTCAATTTTTTTCAGTTTCTGAAAAAATAAGAAAAGGATTAGAAAAAAAAGGAATAAAACCAGAAGATATTTTAAAAGAAATTAAATCTTAGAAATGAAAATTAGGATTGTTGTTGATACTAATATTATAATTTCAGCTTTTCTTGGTGGAAAATCAAGATTTTTATTATTTAATCCAAGATTTGAATTTATCACCACAGAATTTACATTAAAAGAATTTGAAAAGTATATTCCTTTTATTTCTGAAAAATCAGATGTACCAGAACAAGAAATCAAAAATGGAATTTCTCTTTTGCCGTTAAAAATTGTTTCACACAATTACTATAAAAATTATCTTAAAAGAGCAAAGAATTTAATTGGAAAAATTGATAAAAATGATATTGATATTTTAGCCCTTTACTTAAAGGAAAATACTTTTTTATGGAGCGAAGATAGAGATTTTGAAAAAGTGGAACCCAAAATAAATTTATTAAAGACAAAAGATTTATTTTAATTCTAATTTAGATTACAATATAAAATTATTAATACTAAAATACCATTGTCAGAAATGTTTGGTTATGCGACATCAATTAGAAGCTTGACAGAGGGGAGAGGAACATTTACAATGGAGTTTAATTCGTATGAAGAAGTACCTTCAAATATTGCTCAAGAGATAATTGATGGGAAGAGGAGGTAAAAAATTAATAATTTTTTAAAACTTATAAAAAAATGTTTTATAAACAACAAAAAGGCTTTACTCTTATTGAACTCTTAGTTGTTGTTGCCATTATTGGAATTTTATCTGGGATTGTGATTGTTGGTGTTGGAGATTCAATACAAAGAGCAAGAATGGCCAGAAGTCAGGTTTTTAGCCGGGCAATCCATTCCCGAATAGGAATGGATCTTTCTGGCTGGTGGTCTTTTGAAAATAACGCCCTTGACCGCTCTGGCTGGGGAAATGATGGAACTATGCATAACTTTCCTGCCAATCCCTGAGAACCCGGAGTATTTGGCAGTGCTTTGAGATTTGATGGGGTGGATGATTTTGTAAATGTACCTCATTCAGCGAGTTTGAACATGACCGATATGATAACAATTGAAGCGTGGATTAACCCGAGACCCCACCACACAGCTATAGGTATCGTAGGTAAGGAGTATGGTGTAGGAATCACTAACTATGCATTCTATGTTAGATCAAACCATTCTCTATTGTTTGAGTTTCATAATATCACATGGCGCACCCATGCGACGCCCGCACTCATTGTTCGTGATACCTGGCAACATGTTGCTGTTACTTTCAGCTTGGCAGATACCAGGGTAAGAATGTTTATCAATGGCAGCGAAGTATACTCTGGGGTTGAGACAACAGCTTTGCTTCCTAATACACGTAACCTGTTTGTTGGCTCTCTTATCCATGATGGATTTTCATTCCACGGCCTCATTGACGAACCACGGATTTACAGAGCAGCGATGCCGATAAGCTACATCCAAAAAAGATATGTTCAGGGAATAAAGGGTTTGGCAATGAGTGGCGGAATAACTCAAGAAGAAAAGAATGAGCGAATTGCCCAACTTCGCAATTCAGACCAACTTGCAATTGACCTTGATGCCGCCTTAGCCGGAAATATTGACTTCTCTCAATACACTAAATATCTTGTTTTTGAGAAATAAAGTTATCCCATGACAAGCTTGTTGACATCGGATGTCAACAACACATTGGATATCAACAGCATGTATAATAAATAAAATGAAACAACAAAAAGGCTTTACTCTTATTGAACTCTTAGTTGTTATTGTCATTATTGGAGTTTTATCTGGGATTGTGATTGTTGGTGTTGGAGATGCAATACAAAGAGCAAGAATGGCCAGAGGTCAGGTTTTCAGCCGAACAATCCATTCCCGAATAGGAATGGATCTTTCTGGTTGGTGGTCTTTTGAAAATAACGCCCTTGACCGCTCTGGCTGGAGAAATGATGGAACTATAATGGATGGAGCTGTTGTTCACCCTGCTCCTGTCTTTGAACCAGGAGTTTTTGGCAATGCCTTGAGGTTTGATGGGGTGAATGATTTTGTGAATGTTGGGGGAGCAATCAATTTAAGGCCAGATAATCTAACTGCTGAATTATGGCTTAAACCTTTTGGTTGGGTTGATTTGGATACGGGTTGGAGCTCACATCATTTTTTTGGCACTAGTGATGGTTTTGGAATAACTACGGGCTCAACAACGTGGGGTTGGTGGATTAGAACGGCAGCTGGTCGTCAAATTAGAAGTTTATCTCACGGAAATCAACTCAATAGATGGCATCATCTTGTTTTAATTTACAATAGAAGTTCTGGAAATATGAAATTTTACTGGAATGGGGTTTTGGTAGACACTCATAACCTTGGGGCAGAAACTCCGATTGCTTGGATAGAAGGTGTGTTGAGAATAGGACATGGGGGGGATTTTACTACTAATGGCCTCATCGATGAACCGCGGATTTACAGAGCAGCGATGCCAACATCATACATTCAAAAAAGATATGTTCAGGGAATAAAGGGTTTGGCAAGTAATGGAGGAATAACTCAAGAAGAAAAAAAAGAAAGAATAGCAGTATTGAGAAACTCTGACCATTTGGCAATTGATCTTGACTCTGTCTTAACTGGCAACATTGACTTCTCTCAATACACCAAATACCTTGTTTTTGAAAAATAAAAATCCGCGGAGGGTCGCCCTCTACTAAAGTTTGACATTGTTTTCAAAAAAAGTATAATAAAAGTATATGTGAAAAAAGGAGCTAAGCTCCTTTTGATACTAACGGGGTTGACTTTATTTTTGATATTTGATAGTTTATTAAAATAAATGCAAAAAGTTTTAAACTTTACAAGGGAGAGGAACGTTTACAATGGAGTTTAATTCGTATGAAGAAGTACCTTCAAATATTGCTCAAGAGATAATTGAGGGGAAGAGGAGGTAATTCACAGTTAGCCTATTGACTATTTTGTCGAAGTCAATTATAATTAAAAACAATTAATAATAAAAAATATTATGGCAGAAAAAGAAAAATTTGTGAGGGAAAAACCTCACTTAAATATCGGTTCCATTGGTCATGTTGACCATGGAAAAACTACCTTAACCGCTGCTGTTTTACATGTGCAGGGATTAAGGGGAATGAAGTCCACAAAAAAAGGGGTAGATCAAATTGACTCTGCTCCAGAAGAAAAAGCTCGTGGAGTTACAATAAATGTAACTCATGTTGAGTTTGAATCAGCAAAAAGACATTATGCTTGGATTGATTGTCCGGGTCATGCTGATTATATTAAAAATATGATCACTGGCGCAGCTCAGATGGATGGAGCAATTTTAGTTGTTTCCGCTGTTGATGGTCCAATGCCTCAAACTAGAGAACATATTCTTTTAGCTAGACAAGTCGGATTACCCTCAATAGTTGTGTTCATAAATAAATGCGATATGGTTGATGACCCAGAAATGATTGATTTAGTTGAATCAGAAATAAGAGAATTATTGAATAAATATGAATTTCCAGGCGACAAGACTCCAATAATAAGAGGCTCAGCATTAAAGGCTTTAGAATCCAAATCAGCTGATGATGAAATAGCTAAACCAATTGCTGATTTAATTGATGCAGTTGATGAATTTGTTCTTGAGCCAGCAAGAGAAGTGGACAAGCCATTTTTAATGGCGGTTGAAGATGTTTTTTCTATTGCTGGTCGTGGCACTGTCGCGACTGGAAGAATTGAAAGAGGAATAGTTAATGCCAATGAAGAGGTAGAAATAGTCGGAGTTAAGCCAACCCAAAAAACAACCGTAGTATCTGTAGAAATGTTTAATAAAATACTTGACAAAGGAATCGCTGGAGATAATGTTGGCGCTCTCTTAAGGGGTTTGAAAAAAGAAGATATAGAAAGAGGGCAAGTTTTAGCTAAGCCAGGCTCAATTAATCCCCACACTGAATTTGAAGCAGAGGTTTATATCTTAACCAAAGAAGAGGGTGGACGACACACTCCATTTTTTAAGGGTTATAAGCCGCAATTTTATTTTAGAACTACTGATGTGACTGGTGATGTAATTTTACCTGAGGGAACAGAAATGGTTATGCCTGGAGATACTGTTAGTATTATAATAAAATTATTAGTTCCAATTGCAATGCAGGAAAAACAAAAATTTGCTATTCGGGAGGGTGGTAAAACAGTTGGAGCGGGAGTAGTGACTAAGATTATAAAATAATAAATTTTAAAAGGATTAGACTTTTAAAAATAAAAAATTTAAAATGCCCAAAAAGAAAGTGACAACAGTTGAAGATGTTGAAGCAAAGCCAAGGATACGAATTAAGCTTCGATCATATGATTATAAAGTGATTGATAATTCTGCTCGTCAAATTATTGATACTGCTTTAAGATATGGAGCTGAAATTTTAGGACCAGTTCCTTTACCAACAGAAATTTATAAGCAAACTGTTAACAGGTCTTCTTTTATTCATAAAGATGCCCGAGAACAATTTGAAATGAGAATTCATAAAAGATTAATTGATGTTATTCTTCCTAATCAAAAAGTTATTGATGCTTTAACAAATTTAGACTTACCTGCTGGGGTTGATATTGAAATTAAAATATAAATATGATATATTTAATAATCAATAAATTTTTTTAAAATTTATAAAAGAAAGAGCCAATCCGAAAGAATTAAAAACAGGGTTAGGCCCTGTATTTTAATTGAAAAAATATGAAGCTTATATTAGGAAAAAAAATAGCAATGAGTCAAGTTTTTGAAGAACAAGAAGGAAGAGTTGTTCCAGTTACCCTAATTGAGGCTGGTCCTTGTTTTATTACTCAAATTAAAACTAAAAATAAAGATAATTATACAGCAGTTCAGTTTGGATTTCAAAGTTTAAAGCAAAAAAAAATTAAAAAAACAATGAAAGGAAAAGAATTCAAATATATTAAAGAAGAAAGAATGATTAGTAATGAACAATATAAAATTGGAGATAAAATTAATGTTAGTATTTTTCAACCAGGGGAAATAGTCAATATTTCTGGAACTTCTAAGGGCAAAGGTTTTCAAGGAGGGGTAAAAAGATGGGGATTTTCAGGTAGAAATGCTTCCCATGGTGTAAAACATGAACAACGAACTATTGGGTCTGTTGGCTCTAGATTTCCACAAAGAGTTATTAAAGGTAGAAGAATGCCAGGAAGAATGGGTAGTGATAGAATAACAATAAAAAATTTAAAAATTATAAAAATTGATCAAGAAAATGATATCATAGCGGTAAAGGGCGCAGTGCCAGGAAGGAGAGGAACATTATTAGAGATTAGAGGATAAAATTATGAAAATTGATGTTTATAATCAACAAGGGAAAAAAGTAGAAGAAATGGAATTACCGAAAGAGATTTTTGAAATACCGATAAATTCTGATTTAATTCATCAAGTAGTGGTTGGTCAAATGGCAAATCAGAGACAGCTAATTGCTCACGCTAAAGATAGATCAGAAGTAAGGGGTGGTGGTAAAAAGCCTTGGCGACAAAAAGGAACTGGAAGAGCAAGGCATGGTTCTCGTCGTTCCCCAATATGGAAAGGTGGGGGAGTAACTTTTGGACCAACTAATGAGAGAAATTTTAAAAAAAAGATAAATAAAAAAATGCAAAGAAAGGCCTTAATGATGGTTTTATCTGCTAAGGCAAAAAATAATTTTCTTTTTATTTTAGATCAAATAATTCTTGAAGAAACAAAAACAAAATTTATGTTTAAAATTATAAAAGAATTATTTAAAAAACAAGAACCTTGTTTAATCGCCTTGCCTAAAAAAGAAGAAAATATTATTAGGGCAACTAAGAATCTTTCTAAAATAGAGACCATTGAGGCTAGAAATTTAAATTGTTTAGCTTTGCTTTCTTATAAATATTTAATTTTACCTAAAGAATCAATAAAAGTCATAAGGGAAACATTTTTAAAAAAGCTAAAAGCTAAAAGCGAAAAATGAAAAACGATAACGCAAAATTTCAAAATAGTTGTTTAAAATCAGCCCATATTACTGAAAAAGCTGGTGATTTAGCAGAAAAAAATCAATATGTTTTTAGAGCTTATCCAGAGGCGAATAAAATTAATATTAAAAAAGCAATAGAGCAAACCTTTAAAGTTAATGTAATAGCAGTTAATATTATTAATGTGCCTAGAAAAAAGAGAAAATTAGGGAAAATATCTGGTTGGAAAAAAGAATTTAAAAAAGCAATTGTAGTAATAAAAAAAGGACAAACAATTGAATTAATGCCTCGATAAAAATTTTAAAGTTAAAATGCAAAAGTCAAAAATACAATTCAAAAGCAAAAAGTTGTTAACAAAAAAAAGACCAGAAAAAAGGTTATTATTAACTTTGAAAAATAGAGCTGGTCGAGCAAGTAATGGTCGCATTACCGTTCGCCACCAAGGAGGAGGGGTGAAAAGACGCTATCGAATTATTGATTTGAATCAACAAAAAATTAATATTCCAGCAAGGGTTATTGCTTTAGAATATGACCCTTATAGAACTGCCTTTATATGCCTTTTAGAATATCAAGACGGAGAAAAAAGATATCAGATTTGCCCGGATGGTTTAAAAGTAGGAGATGAAATAATTTGTTCTGAAAAAACTGAAATTAAAACAGGCAATAGAATGAAGTTAAAATATATGCCAGTTGGGACTTATGTTTATAATATAGAACTAGAACCAGGAAGAGGGGGAAAATTAGCTAGAGGAGCGGGAACATCAGTAAAGGTTTTAACTCGTTTTTCTGAAGAGAATAAAACTGGTAAACCCTTAGACTTTCAATATGTTAATTTGGCTATGCCATCTGGTGAAATTCGAAAGATTTTAGGCGAAAGCTTTGCTTCAATTGGATCTGTTTCTTTTCCAGAGCATAAGTTTATCAAGCTAACTAAAGCAGGACAATCTAGATATCGAGGAAAAAGACCATCTGTGAGGGGTAGCGCAATGAATCCAGTTGATCATCCTCATGGAGGAGGAGAGGGAAGAGCCCCTATTGGCTTGAAACATCCTAAAACTCCATGGGGGAAAATAGCATTAGGAGTAAAAACTAGAAGAAATAAAAGAACAAATAAATTTATTATTCAAAGAAGAAAAAAGAAAAAATAATTTTTATACTTAAAAAAAATAAAATATGACTCGGAGTTTAAAAAAAGGTCCATATGTGGACGAAAAATTATTAAAAAAAATAAAAAACTTGAAACCAGAAGAAGGGAAAATTATCAAGACCTGGTATAGAAGGTCAACTATTATTCCTGAAATGGTTGGCTTTACTTTTGGTGTGCATAATGGAAAAGAATTTATTTCGGTTAAAATAACTGAAAACATGGTTGGTCATAAATTAGGTGAATTTTCTCCGACAACTAGATTTTCAAGACATGGTGGTAAAATGCAAAGAGAAATAGAACAAAAAAATAAAACAAATTAATAAAATATTATATGTCTATCGCAACAGCAAAACTTAGTTATTTACGAATAGCGCCAAGGAAAGTAAGATTGGTTGCTGATTTAATTCGTGGAAAAAGAGTTGATGAAGCTCAGGCAATATTAACTTTTATAGTTAAAAAAGCAACCAATCCCTTATTAAAACTTTTAAAACAAGCAGTAGTTAATACTAAAAATAAATTTCAAACAGATCATTCTAATCTTTATATATCAGAGCTTATTGTTAATGAAGGGCCAAAACTTAAAAGGTGGCGACCTAGGGCAAGGGGTAGGGCTTGTGAAATTCAAAAAAAGACTTCTCATATAGTTTTAACCTTAGATGCATTAACAGAAAAAAAATTAAAAAAAACAACAATCATTCCTAAGGCAGAAAAAATAGAAAAGATTATTAAAAAAAATAAATCAAAATTAAAAATTAAAAAAGAAGTGTTAAAGCCTAATGTTGAAAAAAGAGTTAAAAGAATATTTCAACGAAAATCATTTTAATTATGTCTCATAAAGTTCATCCAAAAATATATCGATTAAAAAATCTTCAAGAATGGGGTTCTCGTTGGTTAGATAAGAAAAAATTTTCTCAATATTTAGAGAGTGATTTTTTGATTAGAAAGTATCTTGAAAAAAAGGTAAAAAAATTAAATGTTGAAAAAATTGAAATTGAAAGATTTCCTAATAAAATTGTGATTTTAATTTATAGCGCACGACCTGGATTAATTATTGGTCGTGGGGGAAGTGGAGTTGAAGAATTAAAAAAAGAATTAGAAAAGAAAGTTTTTAAAAATAAAGTAAAAATAGAATTAAAGCTTGAGGTTAAAGAAATTAAAAACCCATGGTTATCTGCTGCTCTATCTGCTCAATGGATAGCTCAACAAATTGAAAAAAGAGCTGGATATAAAAGAACTTTAAAGTGGGCGCTGGAAAAAATAATGGTCTTAAAAGAAAATCAAGGAGCAAGAGTAGAAGTTTCTGGCAGATTAGATGGATCAGAAATTGCTAGAAGAGAATGGTTGTCACAAGGAAACTTACCTAGACAAACCATTAGAGCTATTATTGACTATAATGAAGAAAGAGCTTTTTGTACTTATGGTACAATAGGAATTAAGGTTTGGATATATAAAGGAGAGCGTTTTGATTAAATTTATGTCAATATTAATGCCTAGTAAAATCAAACAAACCAAACAAACCAAACAAAAAATTCCCTTTAAAAAAACTTTTTAACTTTAAAAGAAAATAAGGGAGCTAAGGTAGAAGTGTCAAGCAGATTAGATGGAGTAGAGATTGTTAGTAATTTTTGATTAATTTGTATTTTTATGTCAATATTAATGCCTAGTAAAACTAAATATCGAAAATGGTTTAGGGGAAGAACAAAAGGAATAGCTTTTAAGGGTAATAAAGTTTCTTTTGGTTCTTTTGGATTAATGGCCCTAGGTACTCATTGGATTTCTGCTCGACAAATAGAAGCGGCAAGAAGAGCAATTATTAGATATTTAAAAAAAGGAGGAAAGCTTTGGATTAGAATTTTTCCAGATAAACCAGTCACAAAAAAGGGAACAGAAGTTCCAATGGGCGGTGGAAAGGGAAGTGTAGACCATTATGTTTTTCCAATTAAGCCCGGTCGAATTATTTTTGAAATAGATGGAATAAAAAAAGAAATAGCTAAAGAAGCATTTGAAAAAGCTGGATTTAAATTACCAATAAAAACTAAATTTATTGAAAGATAAAATGAAAATAAATGAATTAAAACAAAAAACAGAGAAAGAATTAAATAAAATCTTAGAAGATAGTCGAGCCAGATTGAGGCAGTTATATTTTGATCTTGCGGTTGGAAAAGTAAAAAATGTTAGAGAAATTAGAAAAACTAAAAAAAATATTGCTAAAATATTAACACTATTATGCCTAAAAAACAATTGACAGGGACAATTATTTCTAATAAGATGCAGAAAACTTTAGTTGTTAAAGTTGAACAAATTAAAGAGCATCCAAAATATAAAAAAAGGTATAAGAGCCATAAAAAGTATAAGGCTCATTATGAAATTGGAGAATATAACGTAGACGATAAAGTAATTATTGAAGAATGTCGCCCATTAAGCAGAGAGAAAAGATGGGTGGTTATTAAAAAAATATGATTCAGCCACGCACAATGTTAAAAGTCGCAGATAATAGTGGAGCAAAAATCTTGCAGTGCTTTAAGGTTTTAGGCGGTAGTAAGCGACGCTATGCTCAACTAGGAGATATTGTTGTTGGGGCAGTAAAAGAAGCTGAACCTAGGCGAACAGTAAAAACACATGATGTTACTCGAGCAGTAATTATTAGACAGAAGAAAAGTTTTCGTCGAAAAGATGGCAGTTATATTCGATTTGACGATAATGCTTGCGTAATTTTAGATGGAAAAACAAAAAACCCAAAAGGGGGAAGAGTTTTAGGTCCAGTTGCTAAAGAAATTAAAGAAAAAGGTTTTGAAACTATTGCTAGTTTAGCAAAAGAATTAATATGAAGATTCATAAAGGAGATACAGTTTTAATAATTTCAGGTAAAAATAAAAATAAGCAAAATAAGGTTTTACGAGCTTTTCCAAAAGAAAATCGTATTTTAGTTAATGAAATTAATTTAAGAAAAAAACATCAAAAACCTAAAAAATCAGGAGAAAAAGGTCAAATTATTCAAATACCTAGTCCTATTGCTGTTTCTAATGTAAAATTAATTTGTTCTAAATGTAAAAAGGCGACTAGGGTAGGATATAAATTGACAGAAAATAGAAAAAAATATAGGATATGCAAGAAGTGTGGAGAAGAAACATAGCTTTATAGTTTTATTTTATTATGTTGAAATTACAAGAAAAATATAAAAAAGAAATAATTCCTGCAATGATAAAGAAGTTTGGTTATCATAATTTGATGGCTGTTCCTAAGCTTGAAAAAGTGGTAATAAATACAGGATTTGGTAAGATGATTAGTGGAAGAAATGCTGATGAACAAAAAAAGGTTCAAGAAGCTATTTTAAATGATTTAACATTAATTGCTGGTCAAAAAATAGTTTTTACTAAAGCTAAAAAATCAATTGCAACATTTAAAACTCGACAAGGAATGATTATTGGTGCAATGGTTACCTTGCGAAGAAAAAAAATGTTTGATTTTTTAGATAGATTGATTCATATTGTTTTTCCTAGAACTAGAGATTTTAGTGGTATTAAATTAAAATCTATTGATAAAACTGGTAATTTAACTATTGCTATTAAAGAACATATTGTTTTTCCGGAAATTATGCCTGAGAAAATAAGATTTATTTTGGGACTTGAGATAACAGTGGTTACCACAGCAAAAACTTATGAGGAAAGCTTAGAGTTATTAAAATTATTAGGATTTCCAATGAAAAAATAGATTATTATGGCAAAAAAAGGACAAATAGAAAAATCTAAGAAAAAACCAAAATTTAGTGTACGACTTGTAAGGCGTTGTTTCCGTTGTGGTCGAAGAAGGAGTTATATGAGAAAGTTTGGTTTATGCCGCATTTGTTTTCGAGAAATGGCAAATAAAGGATTAATACCAGGAATTAAAAAAAGCAGTTGGTAATTTAAAAAATATTATTATGTCTGATCAAATTTCAAATATGTTAACATCAATAAGAAATGCCCAAGCTGTTATGCATAAAACAGTTAGTGTTCCATATTCTAATATAAAATATGAGATTGCTGAAATTTTAGCAAAACAAAATTTTATAGAAAAAATTGAGAAAAAGGGAAAAAAAATAGAAAAAATTATTGAAATTACTTTAAAATATAATGATGGAGCGCCCGTTATTTCAGGGTTAAAAAGAATTTCTAAACAAGGTCAAAGAATTTATACTTCTGCTCAAGAAATTAAAAAAGTTAAAGATGGTTATGGTATAGCAATAATTTCTACATCAAAAGGAATTATGACCAATAATGAGGCAAGAAGAAATAAGTTAGGTGGAGAAGTAATTTGTCAAATTTGGTAAAAAATATGTCACGCATCGGTAAAAAACCAATTATAATATTAGATGGAGTTGAAGTAAAAACTGAAGGGCAAAATGTTATGATTAAGGGCCCAAAGGGAGAGCTTTTACAAAAAATTCCCTCAGAAGTTAAGGTTGAGATTAAGGACAATCAGATTTTTGTTCAGCCTTTTTCAGAGAAATCATTAATAGATAATAAACAAACCAAGGCTATTTGGGGATTAATTCGAGCTTTATTGGCTAATATGGTAGAGGGGGCAAAGAATGGTTTTGAAAAAAAATTAGAAATTCAAGGTATAGGATTTAAAGCAGCAGTCGAGGGAAATATTCTTGTTTTAAATGTTGGTTTTAGCCATCTAGTTAAAATAAATATTCCTCAAGAATTAAAAATTTTAGTAGAAAAAAATATTATTACTATTTTAGGAATTAATAAAGAGTTAGTAGGACAATTTTCAGCAACAATAAGAAAAATAAAACCACCTGAGCCATATAAGGGTAAGGGGATTAGATATTTGGGAGAACAAGTTAGAAAAAAGGTTGGTAAAAAAGTAGCAACAACAAAATAAAAATGTCTTTAATAAAACAAAAAAAACGACTTAGACGTCATAAAAAAATAAGAGCTAAAATTTTTGGCACGCTTCAAGCGCCACGACTTTCTGTCTTTAGATCAATTAAATATATTTATGCTCAATTAATTGATGATGAAAATGGTAAAATCCTTATTGCTGTAAATGATACAAAAATAAAAGAAAAGAAAAAAATCGATAAAGCAAAAGAAATTGGTAAGTTAATTGCCCAACAAGCACTTACTCAAAAAATTCAAAAAGTCGTATTTGATAGGGGTGGGTATAAATATCATGGTAGGGTAAAAGCAGTTGCTGAAGGAGCAAGAGAAGGTGGTCTTATATTTTAATTATGAAAAAAGATTTTAGAAAAAATAAAGAACAAAAACAAAAAGATGATTTTGAATCAAAGCTTTTGAATTTATCTAGAGTTGCCCATACTAGGGCAGGGGGAAGAAAAATGAGATTTAGAGCAGCAATGATAGTTGGTGATAAAAAAGGAAAAATAGGATTTGGAGTATCTAAAGGAAAAGATGTTTCTTTAGCTATTGAAAAAGCAACTAGAATGGCAAAGAAAAAATTAATTAATGTTTTAATAGTTAATGATACTATTATTCATGAAGTTCAGGGAAAGTTTGGAGCAGCTGAAGTTCTTCTGAAGCCACAAAGAAAAGGCAGGGGATTGGTGGCTGGTGGAACAATTAGAATTATTTGCAGTTTAGCTGGAATAAAAAATATTTCTTCAAAAACACTTGGTAGAACTGGCAATAGATTAAGTAATGCAAGGGCAACAATTTTAGCTTTATCAAAATTAAAATTAAAATCTAAGGTTTAAACCCTAAATATTATGCAATTACATGAAATTCAACCAACTCATAAATTAAAAAAAATAAAACGAATTGGTCGTGGTGGTAAGCGTGGCACTTATTCTGGTAAGGGAGTAAAAGGTCAAAATTCTCGATCTGGCAAACGTTTAGAGCCAGTAATTCGTGGTTTAATTAAAAAATATCCAAAGTTAAGAGGATATAGGTTTAAAAGCATAAAACGCAAAACGCAAAATGTTTAATCAGGTCATTCAAATATTTAAAATTTCTGAATTGCGTAAAAAAATTCTATTTGTTCTTGGTATTTTTATTATTTTTAGAATAATGGCCAACATTCCCATACCCGGAGTGGATCCAGAAAGAATGAGAGAATTTTTTGCAGGTCAACAACTTTTTGGCCTCTTAGACTTATTTACTGGCGGAGCGCTAGAAGCAGTTTCAATTGTTATGCTTGGATTAGGACCATATATTACGGCTACTGTTATTATGCAACTTTTAACAATGATTTTTCCTACTCTAAATGAAATGTATAAAGAAGAAGGGGAGATTGGTCGTCAGAAATTTAATCAATATGGAAGAATATTAACTGTTCCTTTTGCCGCACTTCAAAGCTTTGCAATGTTAACCTTGCTTCAAAACCAACAAGCAATCACTGATTTACCGCCAATTATATTATTTACATCTATTTTAACCATTACTGCTGGTTGTGTTTTTTTAATGTGGCTTGGAGAATTAATTACTGAAAAAGGAATTGGAAATGGAATTTCTCTTTTAATTTTTGCTGGAATTATTTCAATGGTTCCTATGCAGCTTCGTGAATTATTAATTGCTTGGGACCCAGCAATGATTCCTGCTTATTTACTTTTTTTGGGCATCTCTTTATTAATTATTGCTAGTGTTGTTTTAATTAATGAGGGTAGAAGAAATATTCCAGTTTCTTATGCAAAAAGAGTTAGGGGAATGAAAATGTATGGTGGGACTTCTACTTATTTACCCCTAAATATCAACCCTGCTGGAGTGATGCCAATTATTTTTGCAATGTCAATTCTTCTTTTGCCAGGAATGATTGCTGGATTTTTTGTTAATGCAGAAGGAATAATTGGTTCTATTGCTCAGATAATTACTAATTCTCTTGGAAATCCAAATTCCCTAATTTATATTTTTTCTCTTTTTATTTTAATCGTTCTTTTCACTTATTTTTATACTGCAGTTACTTTTGACCCAAAAACAATTGCGACAAATTTACAAAAAATGGGTGGATTTATTCCTGGCATAAGGCCGGGTCAATCTACGGCTAACTTTATATATATTATTTTAAATAGAGTTTTATTAATTGGCGCTATATTTTTAGGAGTTATAGCTGTAATGCCATCCATTGTAGCTGATATCAGCGGAGTTAATGCTTTTGGATTTTTAATTGGTGGAACATCTATTTTAATTATTGTTTCAGTTATACTTGAAACAATGCGTCAAATTAAAGCTCAGCTTCAAATGCGTGAGTATGAAACATTTTAAAAGTCCATTAATTATTATTTTCTTAGGAAGATCTGGGTCTGGAAAAGGGACTCAAGCTAAGCTTTTAGAAAAAAAGCTAAAATTAGAACTTATAAGTTCAGGAGATCTTTTAAGAAATAGAAAGCAAGAAAATGATTTTACTGGAAATAAGATTGCTTCTGTGATAGATAAGGGGGGGATTGTTTTAACTCCGGTTATTTTTAAATTATGGCTAGATAAGTTTGAAATATTAAAAAAGAAGAAGAGTTTTAAGGGGTTTATTTTTGAAGGTAGCCCTAGAAAAATTTTAGAAGCCTTTTTACTTAATGAAACATTAGAATGGTTTGAATGGGGAGAAAATATTAAAATTATATTAATTGATATTTCTCCAAAAGAGGCAATTGCCAGGCTCTTAAAAAGAGGGCGAGAAGATGATACTATTTTAGGAATTAAAAAACGATTAAAATGGTTTAAAACAAATGTTTGGCCAGTAATTAATTTTTATAAAAAAACAAAAAAATTAATTAAAATTAATGGTGAACAATCAGTAGAAAATGTTTTTAATGATATTCTTAAGAATTTGAAATTATAATGATTTTTTTAAAATCAAAAGAAGAAATTGAAATAATGACTGAAGGGGGTAGAGTTTTAGCAGGGATAATGGAAGAATTAAAAAAAATTGTTAAGCCAGGAATAACTACCAAAGAATTAGACAAGACCGCTGAGGCTCTTGTTTTTATGTCTGGAGTTAAATGTTCTTTTAAGGGGTATGAAGGCTTTCCAGCCTGTCTTTGCGTTTCAGTTAATGAAGAAATTGTTCATGGTGTACCATCTGAAAGAAAACTAAAACAGGGTGATATTGTCTCCTTAGATCTGGGAATTTTATTTAAGGGTTTTCATACTGATATGGCCATTACTATTCCAGTGGGAAAAATTAATCCAGAAATTCAAAAATTAATTATGGTTACTAAAGAAGCTCTTAAAAGAGGAATTAAAAAAATTAAACCAGGGAATACCTTTGGCGATGTTGGAAATATTATTCAGAGATATGTTGAGTCGCAGGGCTTTAATGTGGTGAGAAATCTTTGTGGTCATGGTATTGGGAAAAGTATACATGAAGATCCTCAAATTTTAAATTATGGCAAAAAAGGAGATGGTTTAGAAATAAAAGAGGGAATGGTCTTTTGCTTGGAGCCAATGGTAACAATGAGGGATTATAGAATTAAGAGAGCAAAAGATGGTTATGGCTTTATAACGACTGATGGTTCTCTTTCTGCTCATTTTGAACACACAATTGCGGTTCTAAAAGATGGAGCAAAAATTTTAACTTTGCCCTTCGCCTAAGTAGCCCTGCGCTCCTCACGGGAACCCCCTCGCTTTCGCTCGGTACCTAGGCTGTGGTGCTCGTTTTGCTTAGGCTTCGGGCTACCACATCTCTCTGTATTTTTTATTTTGGGCATGGTATTATGATATATGATGAAAAAAATATTTATCGTGGCAAATTGGAAGATGAATCCCCAAACATTGACTGAAGCTAAACAGCTTTTTGAGGGAGTAAAAAAAGGAATTAAAAATATAAAAAATAGTGAAGTAATAATTTGTCCACCATTTATCTATTTGTCAGAATTAGGAATTAGGAATAAAGAATTAGGAATAAAATTGGGGGCGCAAGATTGTTTTTGGGAAGAAAAAGGAGCTTATACTGGCGAAATATCAGCCATAATGCTTAAAAACTTGGGCTGTCAATATGTTATTATTGGTCACTCAGAAAGAAGAAGATATTTGAAAGAAACAGACGAAATGATAAATAAAAAAATAAAAGCAGTTTTGAAAGTAAAATTAAAACCAATTTTATGTATTGATAAAATTTCCCAGATTCCCAAAGATATTGAAAATTTAATTATTGCTTATGAGCCTCTTTTTGCCATTGGTACTGGCAAGCCATGTGATTGGAAAAAAGCAAAAGAGATGAAAGACAAAATTCAAAAAGTTTCAAGTAAAAACACAAAAGTATTATATGGAGGCAGTGTTAATAGTCAAAACGGAGTTAGTTATATTAAACAGGCCGGGTTTGATGGTTTGTTAATCGGCAGTGCTTCTTTAAATGCTAAAGAATTTGGGAAAATAGTAAATTGTTTATGATTGACTATTGACGAATTAATGATATAATAAATCTGAAAAAAGAATCTTGAATCTTGAATTTAAAATTTATGCTCTCAAAACTTCTAAAAATATGTTTTCTAAAAAAAAGACGAGGGGGGGGGTTCACTTTAATTGAACTCTTAGTTGTTGTTGCCATAATTGGAATTTTATCTGGTATAGTTATTGTTGCAGTAGGAGATCACACAGAAAGAGCAAGAATGGCCAGAAGTCAGGTTTTTAGCCGAACAATTCATTCCCAAATAGGAATGGATATGGTTGGTAATTGGCCACTTAATCATGCTGTTGGCACACCTCCTGTCACCCATGACCTATCTGGCTGGGGTAATGATGGTACACTGGTAGATGGCAATCATGCTAATGCTGATGGAAACACTCCACCAACATTTGTTCCTGGAGTAATCGGTCAGGGTTTAAGATTTGACGGTGTGGATGATTTTGTGGATGCTGGGAATGCTCCTAGTTTAAGAAATATGGGTAGTGCAGTTACAGTTGAAGCTTGGGTAAGATATGATACTTATACTGGCGGTGGCGGACGTCCTTATTCAGTAATTGCTGTAAAGGGCTACCCCTGGACTTTTTTACTAGAAAATCCTTCGCAAAGAATAAGATTTCGAGTTACAGCGGGTGGTGTTGATGCTAGTGCTTCTGATTTAGCAATTCATACATTAAACAGATGGTACCATTTTGTTGGGACATATAATGGTCAAAATATAAGAATTTATAAAGATGGTATTCGAGTTGGTATTACTTTACGAACAGGGGAACTTGCCATAAATGAAGGGACAGTAAGAATTGGGACATGGGGAAATACAAGCTATAATTTTAACGGCATCATTGACGAAGTCCGGATTTACAGAGCGGCGATGCCGACAAGTTATATTCAAAAAAGATATGTTCAGGGTATAAAGGGTTTGGTTGCTAATGGAGGAATAACTCAAGAAGAAAAGCAGGAAAGATTAGCAGTATTGAGAAACTCTGACCATTTAGCAATTGACCTTGATGCTGCCTTATTTGGCAACATTGACTTCTCTCAATACGACAAATACCTCGCCTTTGAAAAATAAAAAAAGGCCGAGGGTCGCCCTCTGCTATTTTTGACCAAATTTGACATTAATTTTCAAAAGAATATAATGAAATTATATGACCAATATAACTGTTTCTACAAAAGAATTAAAAATGGTGTTAAAAGAAGGTGTTCGTGAAGTATTTAATGAAGAGCTAATGAAGTTTCGTTCTTTGGTTTTACCATTTGTATCTCAAGAAGAGCAAAAAGATATTGAAAAGCGTTATGGTAGACCATCTCGAAAAGTAATGAAATCAATAGAAATTGAATTATGAATTGGCGTATTGATTTTTCTTCAAATTCTTTAAAGTTTCTTAAACAAAATAACCTTGAAGAGAATTTTGTTATTGAAAAAATAAAACTCGCTCTTTATAAGTTTAAAGGAGAAAACATAAATATTAATATTAAAAAACTTTATGGAGAATGGGAAGGATTTTATAGAATTCGTTCTGGTAAATTAAGAATTATTGTGGAGTTTCAGTTTGAAATAAAGCGAGCATACATTGAAGAAATTGATTGGCGCGATAATGTTTATAAATAAAATTTCATTTTATAATTTGCCCTTAACGTTGTTCTATTCGGCAACATTGACTTCTCTCAATACGATAAATATTTAGCCTTTGATAAATAATCACCTCCCGAGGGTCAATAAGTGGATTTTTTTGGAACAAAGAGATAAAATTAAAAATAAAAAATTTGATTATGAACAAAATTTATCCAGTAAAATTAAAAGTTGGCGATGAGGTTAGAATTATTGCTCCTTCTTGTTCTTTGGCAATAATTTCAGAAGAGGCAAGAAAAATTGCTAATGATAGATTTTTGGCATTAGGGTTAAAAATTAGCTTTGGGAAACACTTAGAAGAAAAAGATGATTTTTTTTCTTCTAGCATAAAATCTCGTATAGAAGATTTACATAATGCATTTCAAGATAAAAATATAAGAGCAATTTTTACAGTTATTGGCGGCTTTAATTGTAATCAACTTTTAAGATATTTAGATTGGAATTTAATTAAGAATAATCCAAAAGTTTTTTGTGGTTTTTCTGACATAACAGCTCTTAGTAACGCCATTTTTGTCAAAACTGGACTAGTTTCTTATTCTGGTCCCCATTATTCAACTTTTGGACAAAAGCTTTATTTTGATTATACCCTGGAATATTTTAAAAAGTGTCTTTTTTCAAAAGATTCATTTGAAGTTTATCCAAGTAAAGAATGGAGTGATGACATTTGGTATAAAAATCAAAAAGATAGAAATCTTATTAAAAATAATGGTTTTTTCATTATAAATGAAGGGGTGGTTTCTGGAACTATTCTTGGTGGAAATCTTGGTACTTTTAATTTATTGCAAGGAACAGAATATTTTCCAAAATTAAAAAATTCAGTTTTGTTTATTGAAGATGATGATCAATCATTGCCTCATATTTTTGACCGAGACTTACAATCACTTATTCATATTCCAGATTTTAGCAATGTAAAAGGTATTATAATTGGTAGATTTCAAAAAGCTAGTAAAATAACAGATAATTTACTTGTTAAGATTATTAAAACAAAAAAAGAGTTAAATAAATTGCCTATTGTAGCAAATGTTGATTTTGGACATACTGATCCTAAAATTACTTTTCCAATCGGTGGTGAAGTAAGCTTTTTTGTAAAAAACGGAAAAGTAAAATTAGAGTTTATAAAACATTAAAAGAAAATTTTCTAATAAATAATAACCATGAAAACAAGTAAAGAAATTAGGCAAAAATATTTGGATTTTTTTAAATCAAAGGGGCATAAAATAATTCCCAGTGCTTCGTTAATTCCAATCAATGATCCATCAACTTTATTTATTAGCTCAGGAATGCAGCCTTTAATTCCTTATTTACTTGGCGCAAAACATCCAGAAGGAGTTAGGTTGTGCAATTCGCAAAAATCTTTTCGTTCTGAAGATATTGAAGAAGTGGGTGATAGTCGTCATACTACTTTTTTTGAAATGCTTGGAAATTGGTCGCTTGGCGATTATTTTAAAAAAGAACAATTATTTTGGGTTTATGAATTTTTAGTTGAAGAACTTGGGTTAGATATAAGAAGATTGTATGCAACTGTTTTTCGCGGTAATCAAGAATTAGGTGTGTCTCGAGACATAGATTCAGTTAGTTATTTAAAAGAAATTTTTTCATCATATGGCGTTGAGGCAGAAGATATTGACTGCCCAGAAAAAAATGGAATGCAAAATGGTCGAATTTTTTATTATGCTGAAAATAAAAATTGGTGGTCTCGCTCTGGCCCACCAGCTAGTATGCCGATTAGAGAAATTGGCGGCCCTGATAGCGAAATTTTTTACGATTTAGGGGTAGATTTAAAAAAACATGAAAATTCTCCATGGACAAATCAACCTTGTCATGTAAATTGCGATTGTGGCCGATTTATTGAAATTGGAAATAGTGTTTTTATAGAATTCCAAAAAACTGAACAAGGGTTTGAAAAATTAAAACAGCAAAATGTTGATTTTGGCGGCGGATTTGAGAGAATAACAATGGCGGTTCAAAATCTTGATAATGTTTTTGAAACTGATTTATTTATAAACATTATTAACAAAATTAAAAAACTTTCTGGAAAAGAATATAAAGAAAATGTAAAAAGTTTTGAAATTATTGCTGACCATTTAAGAGCCGCGACTTTTATAATGGGAGATGATATGGGAATAGGGGCTTCCAATGTTGGTCAGGGTTATATTATTAGGCGATTAATTAGAAGGGCGATTAGGCATAGTCGACTTTTAGGAATTAAAACTGAATTATGGACAGTAGAAATTGCCAGAATTATAGTTGGCGACTATGGAGAAATTTATCCTGAACTTCAAAAAAATATAGATTTTATTATTAATCAATTCAAAGAAGAAGAAATAAAATTTAGCAAAACAATTGAAATAGGTTTAAAAGAATTTGAAAAAATTTGTAGTAAAGTTGACAACATTATTTGTGGAGCAGATGCATTTAATCTTTATCAAACATATGGTTTTCCAATTGAAATGACCAAAGAATTAGCTCAAGAAAGAGGCTTTGAGGTAGACGAAAAAGGATTTAACGAGGGGTTTCAAAAACATCAAGAATTGTCTCGTGATACTTCAGCAGGGATATTTAAGGGTGGGTTAGCAGATGCAAACTTTGAAACAACTAAACTTCATACTGTTGCTCATTTAATGTTAGCTGGCTTAAGGGTGGTATTGGGAAATCATGTAGAGCAAAAAGGAAGTAATATTACTGCTGAAAGGTTACGTTTTGATTTTTCTCATAATCAAAAAATGACAGAACAGGAAATAAAAGAGGTTGAGAGATTGGTTAATGAAATCATTAAAAATGATTTATCAGTTAAATGTGAAGAAATGGATTTGAAAAAGGCAAAGGAATTAAATGCGGTTGGTGTTTTTGATTCAAGATATGAAAATAGGGTTAATGTTTGGACTATTGGGGAGGGTGAAAAAATTATTAGTAAAGAAATTTGTGGTGGTCCTCATATTGAAAAAACAGGCATTTTAGGTTATTTTAAAATAATAAAAGAAGAAAGTGTTTCCGCTGGCGTGCGAAGGATAAAAGCAATTTTAGAGTAATTGGTGTTCATGTAATAAAAAATTTTTAAATTATGAAGAAAAAAATTACCGATATTATTTCTCCACATAAAAACGAGAATAAAGCCTATCAAAAAACTCATAAATCGTTTAAGCTAGAAATTTTTAATAAAGAAGCTTTATTGAAAAACAAAAATAAATATTTCATTATTTTCACTTTAATTCTAATTGGCATTTTTCTTTATGGTTATTTTATTTTAGCTAGAGTAGAGATTAAAATTTGGCCCAAAACTGAAGAAATAAATTTAAAAACAAAGTTAAGGCTAGAAAATAGAGTTAATCAACCTTTTTTTCATCAAGAAATAGAAACTAAAGTATTAGAAATTGAAGAAATAATTAATCAACTATTTCCTGCTACTGAAAAGTTTATGAAAGAAAGTAGGGCAGAAGGAATAATTCGAATTTATAATGACTATTCAACCAACCCACTAACATTAGTACCGCGAACTCGATTTATTTCTGCTGATGGACAACTATTTAGAACGCCAGAAAGAGTAATTATTCCAGGTAGGCGACAAATAGGAGGAAGATGGCTTCCAGGAACAATAGATATTAAAGTAATAGCCGATCAACCAGGAGAAAAGTTTAATATTAAACCAACAACTTTTGTTATTCCAGGATTTCTTGGCTTAGCTAGATATCATAAAGTTTATGGTCGATCTGAACAACCAATGGCTGGTGGTATGGCTAAAGAGGCTATTCGAGTTAGTGAAAGAGATTTAAAAACAGCAGAGAATACTTTAAAAGAAAAAAAAGAAGGGCTTTGCTTTAATCTTTTGAAAGAAGAAATCTTATCAAAAGAATTTAACTTCTTAAAAGAAACAATTCAAATAGATATTTTAGCCAAAGGGGCTAATGTTGAAGTTGGAACAGAAGTAGAAAATTTTAATTTTGAAATAAGGTTTAAGTGTCAAGTATTATCTTTTAAAACAAAAGATATTGAAAATTTTGCTAAAGAGCTTATTTATAAACAACTCCCAGAAAACAAAATGATTGTACCAGAAAGCTTAATAATCAATAAATCTCTTCAAGAACAAACTCTTGGTTTAGAAATTATTGTTGATATTTATTCAGCAATCAATAAGTCATATTTACAGCAAGTATTAGTTGGAAAATCGCTAGAGGAAACTCAATCTTTTTTTAGAAATCTGCCCGAGATTGATAGGGTCTTTGTAAATTTTTGGCCAATTTGGGTAAAATCAGTTCCTGAAGACTTGGGTAAAATTAAAATAGAGTTGCAATTTATTGACTAATAAGCTATAGTTTGCTATATTAATATTGTTTTAATGTTAGATAAAAAAACTTTTAAAAAATCAGGAATTATTTTAGAGACACTACCTAGTCTTCTTTTTCGTGTAAAATTAGAAGATGGAGAAGAAATACTTGCTCATTTAGCTGGTAAGCTTAGGCTTCATAGAATTAAAATTTTAGCTGGAGATAAAGTAACAGTAGAAATGAGTTCTTATGATTTAAAAAGAGGTAGGATTGTTTATAGAGGAAAATAAATTTATGAAAGTAAGGCCTTCAGTTAAAAAAATTTGTAAAGATTGTAAAATAGTTAGACGTAAAGGTTATGTTTATGTAATTTGTAAAAAAAACCCTAAACATAAACAACGTCAAGGATAAATATGCCAAGAATTTGCGGGGTAAATATTCCCGAACAAAAACGAATAGAAATTGCTTTAACCTATATATATGGAATAGGAAATTCTTTAAGTAGAAAAGTTTTAATAGAAACTAAAATTAATCCTGATACTAAAGCAGGTCAATTAACTTCTATTCAAATAAATGAATTAAAAGAAGCAATTGAAAAAAAATATAAAATTGAAGGAGAGTTAAAAAGAGATATAATAATGAACATTAAGAGATTGAAAGATTTAGGAGTGTGGAGGGGGGTGCGTCATTTGAAAAGATTACCAGTAAGAGGACAGAGAACTAAAACAAATAATCGCACAGTGAGGGGAAATACTAGAAAAACAGTTGGTTCTGGTAGAAAACCACCCACTAGCCCGACATAATTATGGGAAAAAAAAGAATTATTAAAAAAAATGAAGAAGAGATATTAAAAGAAAAAGAAAAAGTAGATATTAACACAACAAAAGAGTTAAAATTACCCTTTAAAAGAATAAAAGAGGGGAAGGTTATTATTTTTTCTTCTTATAATAATACTATATTTACCCTTACTGATTTTAAGGGAAATGTTTTAGGCTGGACAAGTGCGGGTTCCATTGGCTTTAAGGGGACTAAAAAATCAACTCCATTTGCTGCCTCTAAGGTTGCTGGGGTAATGTTGGAAATGATTAAAAAATTAGGAATTGATAGTATAGCAATTTTAGTAAAGGGGGTAGGTTCTGGTAGAGATTCAGCAATTAGATCATTAACCACTAAGGGCTTAAATATTATTTCAATTAAAGATATTACGCCGATTCCTCATAATGGTTGTCGTCCACCAAAAGTAAGAAGGTTATAGTATTAATAATTTTAAATGCAAAATGCAAAATATAAAATGTAAAATTTGTCGTCGATTAGGAATGAAACTTTTTTTAAAAGGGGAGAGGTGTTATTTGCCTAAATGCGCAATGATCAAAAAACCTTATTTACCTGGTCAAAAAAGCAAAAAAAGACAGAAAGCACTTTCAGAATATGGAAAAGAGTTACAAGAAAAACAAAAATTAAGAAATTGGTATTGTTTAAGCGAAAGACAATTTCAAAAGTATGTTAAAAAAGTATTGCAATTAAGAGGAAGGGTTGAAAATGCATCAAATACTTTAATTCAAATTTTAGAAAGCCGTTTAGACAACATAGTTTTTAGATTAGGATTTGCTTCATCTAGGGTTTCAGCAAAGCAAATAATTTCTCATGGTCATGTTTTAGTTAACAATAAACCAGTAAATATTGCTAGTTTTTTAGTAAAAAAAGAAGATTTAATCACCATTAAACCATCTTCTATGAAAAAAAATATATTTAAAAATCTTTCTCTATCCTTGAAAAAACATAATACTGCATCATGGCTTAGATTATCAGCAGATAAAATAGAGGGAAAAATTTTAGATGTTTCAAACTTAGAAGAAGCTGCTCCACCAGCAGAAATATCATCTATTTTTGAACATTATTCACGTTAATAAAATAAAATTATGATTTCTTTACTAAATCAACCTAAAACTATAAAAAAAGAAGGAAATAAGGATTAGCTTTAAAAGAGACTAACGACAGGAATACAAATTTGATTTTTTATTTCTTATAAGAAGATAAAAAACAAAGACATTATTCTTGTTAATAAAAATACATTCAAATTAAAAGTTATCAATAAAAAATAGTTACAAACAAACACGTTAATAAAATAAAATTATGATTTCTTTACCAAATCAACCTAAAACTATAAAAAAAGAGGGGAATAAAACAACATTTGTAATAGAAGCTTTATCTCCTGGCTATGGAGTTACTGTTGGTAATTCTTTAAGGCGAGTTTTGCTTTCATCTTTAGTGGGGGCAGCAATTACTCAAATAAAAATTAAGGGAGCTTCTCATGAATTTTCAACTATATCTGGAATTTTTGAAGATGTTATTGTTATTATAATGAATTTAAAACAATTAAGATTTAAGATGTTTACTGATGAACCACAAATAGCAACCTTAAAAATTAAAGGCGAAAAAGAAGTGCGAGGTAAGGATTTTAATTTTTCAAATCAAGTAGAATTAATAAATCAAGATTGTCATATTGCTACTTTAACTAATAAATCAGCTGAATTAGAAATGGAGATTCAGATTGAAAAAGGAATGGGTTATTCTCCTAAAGAAGATAGGGAAAAAAGCTCTGTTTCTATGAAAGAAAAATTGCCTATGGGAATTATTCCTATTGATGCTTTTTTTTCCCCAATTAAAAGAGTAAGTTATGAAATTGAAAACATGAGAGTTGGAGACAAAACTGATTATGATAGATTATTTTTAGAAGTAGAAACCGACGGAATAATCACCCCTGAAGAAGCTCTTGAGCAAGCTTCAAAAATTTTAATAGACCATTTTTCAATATTTGCTCTTGAAAATAAATCTGAAGATAAAATAGAACCAAAAACAAAAAAAGAAGTAAAAAAGAAAATTATTAAAACGAAGAAAAGGGCTGTTAATAAAAAAATAACCAAAAAGAAAAAACTATAATTAATTTATTCGTATATTCGTATTAATTCGTAATTTCGTAGGGATTTATGAAAAAACAAAAAAAAGGAAGAAAACTTAGTTTGAAAAGAGATCAAAGAAAGGCTCTTTTAAAATCTTTAACCACTGCCCTGATTTTGAAAGAAAAAATTAAAACCACAGAAGCAAAAGCAAAAGAGCTTTCTAAATTAATTGAAAAACTTATAACTAAAGCTAAAAAAGGGGATTTAGCTTCTATAAAATTATTAAATAATTTTTTAGCCCCTCAAATAGTTAAAAAATTAATAACTAAAATTGCTTCAGAGTATAAGGAAAGAAAAGGAGGTTATACAAGAATTATTAAATTAGAGCCTAGAAAATCAGATGCAGCTAAAATGGCAATAATAGAATTAGTTAAATAATATGCAAAATAATACCCATACAATAGATGCTACAGATAAAATATTAGGCAGATTAGCTGTAGAGATAGCAGTTTTATTACGAGGGAAACATCAACCTGATTTTGTTCCCTATAAAGAGGGTCGGGAAATTGTTATTGTTGAAAATGTCTCTAAGTTAAAATTTACTGGAAAAAAACTGGATCAAAAAAAATATTTTCAACATTCTGGCTATCTTGGAAATGCAAAAGAAATACCTCTTAAGGTTCTTTTTGAAAAAAACCCAGGAGAGGTTTTAAGAAGAGCAGTTTTAGGAATGTTGCCAAAAAATAAATTAAGAGCAAAGACAATAAAAAGATTAAAGTTTATATGACAAAAAAAGAAACCACTAAAAAAATATCAACTAAGAATAAAAAAAATAAAGAATTAGAATCAAAACCAAAATTATTAAAATACTTTTCTGCGGTTGGTAAAAGGAAAACAGCGGTTGCTAGAATACGAATTTTTACTTGTAAAAATAATGAAGAAAAAGAAGAACTGTATTTAGTTAATGAGAAACCCTTAAAGGAGTATTTTCCAATACTTGAGTTGCAAGAGGTAGTTTTTTCACCTTTTAAAGAAATAAATTCTTTAGGTTTATTTAGGGTTTCAGCAAAAGTTAAGGGTGGTGGAATATCTGCCCAAGCTGATGCAATTAGAAATGGAATAGCAAAGGCATTAATACTTTTTGATTCTGATTTTAGAAAAAAATTAAAAAAAGTAGGATTTTTAACAAGAGACTCTCGAATGAGAGAAAGAAAAAAGTTTGGATTAAAAAGAGCTCGCCGAGCGCCTCAATGGTCAAAACGATAAAATACTCAAAGAACTTATTGATAAATTTTATTCAGTAAGCCCTCCTTTAAATTTAAAAGAAAGATTGTTCAAAAAACTTTTTAGATTTCTTAATAAAAGATAAAATCGTTGTAGAAATAAAAAAATTGCTTTTAAAAGAAAGAAAATTTTGTTGCTGATTTATGCTCAAAGAACTTATTGATAAATTTTATTCAGACAAAGAAAAAGATAAAGAACAACATCATTTTTACATTACCGATGCTGGAAAATGTTCTCGGGCAATTTTTTTTAAATTTAAAAATATTCCTCGTAAAAAAATAGAGCCTCGAATTTTGAGGCTTTTTGATCATGGCGATTATATTCAAATGCAAATTTTAAATGCTTTATTTAGCTTAGGATTAGTTAGGGCTTCAGAAGTTAAAATTCCTCCTCAAGAAATAATTTCTGGTCGCGCTGATGCTATTATTACTTTAGAGAATGAGCTTTATGTGGTTGATTTTAAAAGTATGAATAGTTTAATTTTTAGAAAATTAACTAAACCTAAAGAAGAAAATGTTAATCAACTTCAGCTTTATATGCATTTTTTTAAAATTCCTAAAGGGATACTTCTTTATGTTAGTAAAGATGACTCAGCCTTAAAAGAGTTTTTAGTTGAATATGATAAAAGTAAAGCCAAGAAACTTTTAAAAGGCTTATCTGAACTTAAAGTAAAAATTGAAAACAATATTATTCCAGCCGCTATTACAGAATATCCTACTGATTGGCAGTGTAAATATTGTCAATTTAAAGAAATTTGCAAAATTAGTGGTTGTGAATCTTTAAAATGGCAAAGCTTTAAAGAAAAAATAAAAGCTATCAAATAAACCATGTTGACATCCGATGTCAACAGACAGAGTGCTTTCTTGTTCTTGTTAAAAAATCAATTTTAAAGTATAGTAAAATTACTATGAAAAAGATTGGAATAGATTTAGGTACTTGTAATTCTTTAGTATTTGTCCCTGGGAAAGGGGTAGTTTTAGACGAACCATCAGTCGTGGCAGTTGATATTTTAGAAAATAAAATTTTAGCAATTGGTAAAGAAGCAAAAGAAATGATTGGCAAAACACCAGAGTCAATTAAGGTTTATCGTCCACTTAAAGATGGAGTAATTGCTGATTTTCGGGTTACTCAAGCAATGCTTAAATATTTTATAAATAAAGTTTCTGGACCATTTAATTTTTTTAAACCAGAACTTTTAATTGGAGTGCCAGCTGGTATTACTTCTACTGAAAAAAGAGCGGTAATTGAGGCAGGAATATTGGCTGGTGCAAAAACTTGCTATACAGCTCAAGAACCAATTTTAGCGGCAATTGGAGCTGATATTGATGTTAATTCTTGTTCTGGTAATATGATTGTTGATATTGGTGGGGGGACATCAGAAATAGCTGTTATTTCTCTTGGTGGAGTAGTAACTTGTCGTTCGATTAGGATAGGGGGAGATGAAATAGATTTAGGAATTTCAGATTATATAAAAAAAAGATATAATTTAGCAATTGGTGAACAAACCGCAGAAGAAATAAAAATTAAAATTGGAACAGTTTTTTTACATTCAGCTGAAGACATGGCATTAGAAATTCGTGGTCGTAATTTAGTTTCTGGATTACCCCAGACAATTAAGATTTCATCTCGAGAAATCTTTGAAACAATTTCTGATGTTTTAATTGAAATTATTCAGGGGATAAAAATTGTTTTAAGAGAAACTCCTCCTGAATTATCAGCTGATATTATTGATAGGGGAATGGTTATCTCTGGTGGAGGCGCTCTTTTAAGGGGAATTTCTGAAAGAATTGCACAAGAAACAGGTGTCCCTTGTATTTTAGCTAAAGATCCATTGCTTTGCGCTGTTAAGGGAGCTGGAATGGTATTAGAAAATCTTGATTTTTATAAAAGAAGTATAATGATGAAGAAGTAAATAAGCTAAAAAATAACCTTTGCGATAATTTTATATCTTATAAGATAATTTTTTGTAAATAAAATAGATACATTAAAAGTTTTTAAAAGAAAAAACTTCAGATCAATAAATAACATTAATAAAGACTTGCGCTGTTAAGGGAGCTGGAATGGTATTAGAAAATCTTGATTTTTATAAAAGAAGTATAATGGTAAAAAAATAAGGCATGTTAATTGGTCATCAAAAAATCTGGCAATACCTGACAAACATAGCAGAGCAAAATAAGTTTTCTCATGCTTATTTGTTTACTGGACAAGAAAAGCTAGGTAAAAAAAAGGTGGCATTAGAATGGATTTCTTTTCTTTTTAAACAAAACATTAAACAAGAAAAACATCCAGATCTATTTTTAATTGAATCTCAAAAAGAGATTCAGGTCGGACAAATAAGAGATTTAATTTGGAAATTAACATTAAAACCGCATTCTGCGCCCTTTAAGGTGGCGCTTATAGATAATGCTCACTTAATGAATCAAGAGTCTCAGAGTGCTTTGTTAAAAACACTAGAGGAGCCAAGCGGTAAAACGATTTTAATTTTAATAACTGAATTTCCAGAAATGCTTTTTTCTACTATTCTCTCTCGAATTCAAAAAATAAAATTTTTTCCAGTTAAAAAAGAAGAAATTAAAAAATATTTAAAAAAACAAGGAACTGAAGATAGGGAAGCAGAAGAAATTATTGAACTATCTTATGGAAAACCAGGATTGGTAATAGATTTTATTTTAGATTCTGAAAAATTAAAAAATCAAAGAAAAATTATAAAAGAACTAATTGCTATTCCTAAATCCAATTTATCGTTTCGTTTTCAATATGTTAAAGACTTGAGCGGGGACAGCCCTCGCTCAGCGAGGGCTGTCCCCGAGGTTTTAAATATCTGGTTAAGATATTTTAGGGAACGATTGATATTAGAAATTAATTCTGGTAAAATATCTAATAGAATAAGTAAGTTTAAAAATATTATTAAACAAATTCAGAAAATAAATTTTTTAATTTCAACCACCAATATTAATCCTCGGCTAGCCTTAGAAACGCTAGTGCTGGACTTTGAGATATAAAAAATGAATTTTAAAATAATTTTAAATTTTGCATTGTAATTTTGACTTTTGATTTTTAACTTTTAAATTTATGTATCAAGAAATTATTAATAAAATTAAACCAGAAATAGATAAAACAATTAGCTTCTTAGAAAAAGAAATGGCAAAAATTCGAACTGGTCGAGCAACGCCTTCTTTAGTAGAAGATATTATTGTTAATTGTTTTAATCAAGAGCTTCCCCTAAAACAATTATCAGCAATTTCTATTTTTGGTCCAAGAGAAATTTTAATTCAACCCTGGGACAGTTCTTATATTGAAGGAATTGTTTCTGCCTTAGGAAGGGCTGGGCTTGGGATAAGTCCAATTGTAGATAAAAATGTAATTAGAGTAATTTTACCGTCTTTAAATGAAGAATATAGGAAAAATTTACTTAAAATTATTTCTGATAAACAAGAAGAAATAAGGATAACTATTAGGCGTTGGCGAGAGGAGGCATGGAAGGAAATACAAGAAAAAACAAGAGAGGGTAAAATTCGTGAAGATGATAAATTTCGAGCTAAAGATGAATTGCAAAAAATTATTGATAAATGTAATGAAAAAATAGAACAAATTGGCGAAAATAAGAAAAGAGAGATAATAAATTAAGCGTAAAGCGAAAAACTAAAAACTAAAAACAACAATTTAAAATTCAAAATTAAATTAAAGAAAAAAGTTTTAAACTTTACGTTGTAGTTTTACACTTTTCGCTTTGAAC
>Ga0136715_1000003_pt1 | contig 47810 bp, 39 predicted proteins | sample SedPBSmetaG_FD_104916 | JGI IMG/M metagenome (GOLD analysis project Ga0136715, IMG submission 104916) | Freshwater sediment bacterial and archeal communities from Indian Creek, Illinois, USA to study Microbial Dark Matter (Phase II) -... | ecosystem: Environmental > Aquatic > Freshwater > Creek...
ATATGGTAATTTTCATTATTGAATTAAGAGATTTTTGATTATTTGAAATTCCAAAAATAATTTTAGCTTCTGGATTAACTAATTCTGAAATACTTTTTGATAATTGATTTACATCTAATAGGGAAAGGTTTTTTTCTCCAAGAATATTAAATAAAACTCCCTTGGCATCTTTAATAGTATAGGGATATAAAGGAAAATTAAAAATTTGATTCAATAAATCTTTATTCAAATCTTCTTTTTTAAAAATTTCAACTGTATTTAAATAAGCTAACTTTCCTTGGCTACGAAAAATTGTTTTTAAATCAGCAAAATCAATATTAATCAATCCTGGCTCATAAATAGTCTCAATTAACCCCTCTAGACTTTCAGTTAAGTTTTTATTAATTAAAGAAAATGCCTGTTTTAGTGGGGTATCTTTATTAATAATTTGAAAAACTTTTTCGTTAGGTATGATTGTAATTGCGTCCAAATAGTTTTTTACTCTATTTAAAGATTCTTTTGCAATCCCCATCTTTTTTTCTCCTTCAAATTTAAAGGGTAGGGTAAAAATACCATAAGTAAGATTACCAAGAGATTGAGAAATTTTAGCAAAAACAGGCGCTGCGCCAGACCCCGTTCCTCCACCCAAACAAGCAATAATAATACAAAGATCATAGCCTTGGCATAATTTTGTAATTCTTTCTTTTTCTTTTTGGGCCGCTTCTCTTCCTAAGTCAACTTTCATTCCAGTCCCCAGTCCATGAGTTAGGCTTTCTCCAAACTGAAAATAATCAACTTTTTTATTCACTGTTCTTAATGCTTGAATGTCTGTATTAGCAGCAATAAAGCTGGCTTTTGATATTTGTGAAGCAATTTCAGAAACAATTACACCTCCCCCACCACCAATGCCAATAATTCTAATTTTAATTTTTTTAACTTCGTTTGTCTTGTCCTTTTGAGCCAATTGAATATTTTTTTTTTCTTTTTTGGAAATAGAAATTTTTTTATTTATTGTTAACATAATTAAATTTAATTATACTCTTTTATTATTCATTTGACAATATCAAAAAAAACAAATTAATAAAACCCCCCTCTTTTTCAAGAGGGGGGAGTACGCATATTTTACTTATATACGTGATACTTTAACAGCGCTTAATCCCTTTGGACTTTCGCTGATTTCGAATTGAACCTGATCACCTTCTTTCAATTCATTGAACCTCACGTCTATAAGTTCATTAGAATGAAAGAAAAGATCCTTGCTTACGCCCTCGCGAGCGATAAAGCCGAATCCACGATCTGTCAATCGAACAATTTTTCCTTGTTCCATAGATACAATTATAATTCTTACTAAAACACATTTCTTCCGTCTTTTTTTTTTACAAAAAACTACGACACAAATAAAAGTTCGACTACGCTTTTGATATGTCAATGTGACGTTTATATTATACCATATTTATTATCTATGTCAATATCGTGTATGCATTATTGTTTCACCTAAAATTTTTTCAAGATTAACCCTCCAGTCAGGATTAATTTCAATCGCCTCTCTCGCTTTTTCTTTAGCAAGGCCTCTGTCTCCTTTTATCATCGCAATCTGAACTAAAGCAAAATGAGCCCTATCAAGCCGCAGCTCAAGCTCAACTGCTTTTTCAGCCAATAAAATAGCTTGTTCAAAATCTCCTTGATATAATTTTACTTGAGCCAAAGCCCAATAGCCTTGTTGATTAGTTGGGCTTATCTCTATTGCCCGTTTAAGTATTTCTTCTGCCTGAATAAGTTTTTCAGGATTAAGAGAATAAAGATTTCCCAACGTAAGATGAGAACGAAAATCCAAGGGAGATTCTTTAATGTTTTTTTCTAGCTCGTTATTTAAAAAATCAAACTTTTGCCTAAAATTTTCTTGCCCCTGTTGTATCATCTGTCTACCATCTTCTGTTCTAAAAAAATTGACTGCTGTATCAGCAAAAAAGACCCTTATCTGTTCTCTCCCAAGAGGAGAGGTCTCTAATGTCTTTTTATAAAGAGCAAGCCTTTCAGGAGAATCATGAGGAATTCTAAGCGCTTCAATTACATAATGACCAGCTCTATATGGCTGAATTACAAAATGAAAAAAAGAAAAACTGAAAAAAGTTAAAACAATTATTGCAATGAGCGGGGACAGTCCCCGCTCAGCAGGGACTGCTCTCACGACAAAGCCTGATTGTTCCTGAGCAATAAATCCAATAAATCCCAAAACCAAAAAAAACATCATATAAGAAGAAACCATATCAAAAACAGTTAGATTTTGAATAAAATAAGCGATTAAAAGAGATGAAAAAATTCCAGCTGTCCAAAAACAAATTTTTTCTTTATGATACTTTAGCCACAAAACATAAAAGGCCGCAATAAAAATTCCAAGATAAGCTAAAAAACCAATAATACCAGTAGTCACTAAATTATCAATAATAATATTATGAGCCCGATCAAACCAAACTTCTCCTCCATATTGTGGTAAAAAAATTGAAGGATTAAAATGTTTAGTAAAAACCAAGTCAAAACTTTCTGGACCCCAACCAAACCAAGGTCTCTCTAAAAAGCCCTGCCAAGCGCCTTCCCAAACAACAAACCGTCCGCCAAAACCAATCTGCATTAATCTATTATGAATAAAACTACCTGGCTGAAACATAAGATAGGTTATCGCCAAAGTGCTTGCTATAAGGACAGCCAACAAACTAGCGCCAACTAATTTTAATTTTCCTTTTTTACAAAAGATAAGCCAAAAAAGAAATAGTAATACTAAACCGCCAAACAAAGAAAGAGTTGCCGCTCGCGCGTCAGTTAATAATAGGGTTGAAAAAAGGATAATGAAAGAAACTCCTGAATAAATTTTTAAACCCCCATTGGTTTTAAAAAACAGATACAATGCTAAAAAAATATTAAAGAGCAAATAAGTGCCTAAGAAAGAAGAGTTTCCAATGGTGGCCCCAGCAGCGCTGATTGGCCCTAATTGTCCCATTAAATTTATACCGATTCTGTTAAAAAGAAAGATAATACTCATCAACAAAGCAGCAAAAATTGAAACGCTAAAAATCTTAAACCAATCTTCTCTTTTTTTAAAAACAGAAGATAAAATTACAAAAAAAGCCAAAAGATGAAACAATATTAAAATCCCACCCATTCTTTCATATTTTGACCAAAAACTTAAAGAAGGATTTTCCCCTAAAAAGGCGCTAATAATTGAAACAACAACAAATAAAATTATCGCTATTAATAAAGGATTTAGTTTTGGTCGGTATTTAGCATCCACAGATATTAGCAAAAGATAAGTAGTAAAAACAATTAATACTAATCCAAAAAAATAAATACTTTTCGGCCCAACAAAAGGAAAGAAAAAATCAGCATCAATTATTAGTGGAGTAAATAACGTAAAAAAAGCACCAAATAAAATAATCTTTTTACAAAAAATAACAAAACTAGTGTTTGGTTCTTCTTGTTTTGGCATAATCTCTCCCGCCCCCCCCTCTCTTTTTTCTCTTTTTTCTCTTGAACTTTTACCCATAAATTTTGTTTTTTATCTTAACATTTTTTTAAAACAGATTGAATAGTTTTTAACAGAATAGCAAGATCAAAAATAAAGGATTGATTTTTTAGATAATATAATTCATATCTTAATTTTTCTTTTGCCTCATCAACTGACGCCCCATAATGATACTTAATCTGAGCCCAACCAGTCAATCCCGGTTTAATAAAATGACGAATCTCATAATAAGAAATTTCTTTTTTAAGAAGAGCAACAAACTCTGGTCTTTCTGGTCGCGGGCCAACAAAAGAAATTTCTCCTTTTAAAATATTATAAAACTGAGGCAGTTCATCTAAATGCGTCTCTCTAAGAAATTTTCCAAATTTAGTTATCCGAAAATCGTTTCCAGCTATCCATTCAGGTCCATTTTTTTCAGCACCCTGAATCATTGTTCTAAATTTATATAAAGTAAAAATTTTTCCATCTTTACCTACTCTTTTTTGAAAATAAAAAACAGGCCCAGGAGAAGTAATTTTTATTATCAGAGCAATAAAAGGAAATAAAATCAGGGTTATTAAAATTCCTAAAAAAGAAAAAATTACATCAAATCCCCTTTTAAAAAGTTTATTGATTTTTGATTCTTTTCTAAAAATATTTTCTAAAAACCAAATTTCATCTATTCCCTCAACCAGCGCTTTTTGAGTTAATGCCTCATAAAAATCAATAAAATTAATGTAATTTAAGTTAAAAGGCAGTTCTGAAAAAAATTGCTGAATTAACTCTTTATTTTTATAAAATTCAGAAGTAAAAACGACTAAATCAATTTTTTCTTTCGTAACAATTTGTTTTAATTGAGAAGCTTTAGAGATAATTCCAATAATTTCATAGCCCTGCTCTGAAATCTTAGGCAGTATTTCCTTAATCTCTTTTTGCTCACCAATAATAACTATTTTTTCTTTTAAATTCTTAAGTTTTAAAATATAACTAAAAAGATAACGCCAACCACAAAAGAAAAAAATAAAAAATAAAACATTAAGAAACAAAATTGTTTTTGGCGCAATTACTAATTCTGGTTGAAGATAAAAATAGGCAATTCCAAAGCCAGTGGCAAAAACAAGAAATAGGGCTAAATTACGAAAAAAATCAAAATTTTTTTTAAAAAAAGAAATTTCATAAAAATCAAAAGCAAAAAGCATTACCAGCCAAAATAAATAGATTACAGAAAAATGAACAAGAAAAATCCTGGTCTGAATTCCTGGCAAAAAAGTAAAATCACCCTCCCTAATCGCTAAGGTCAAAAGTAAAGCCGAATACATTAAAACAATATCCCCAATAAATAAAATAAGTTTTAAAAAATATTTTTTAGACATTATAGATATTTTATATCTATCCACATAATATTAATATATTATCACAACTAAGGTGTTACGCATATATCTATCAGCTTAAATCTATGTAATTATGTTAAAAACTATGCAAAATAATCAAAATCTATGCAGATTTATATATCTTTTCCGTTTCTTTTAACATCCTCTCCAAAGAAAACTCTTTTTCCACTCTCTCTTTTGCGTTTTTGCCAAACTCTTTGGCTAAATTTCTATCTTCTAAAATTTCTCTCATCGCTTGAGCTAAAGCTTGACTATTTTTCGGAGGTACGACAAATCCTGTCTGTTCATCAACATTCACCCAACTAGTACCAGTTCCAAGTTCAGTAGAAATTATTGGTTTTCCGCAAGCCATTGCTTCAATTAGAACAATACCAAACGCCTCTGACTTAAAAACAGAAGGCAAAACAAAAACTTTTGCTGTTTGATAAAAACTTATTAAATTTTCTTCTTCTGTAGGAGGCAAAAAGAAAATTCTATTTTTAAGTCCTAAATTCTTAATTCTAAATTCTAAATTTTTCTTTTCCGGCCCTTGACCAATAATTACTAAATTGACGTTCACCCCCTTCATCGCCTCAATCAGATATTCCACTCCCTTATAATAATTAAGTCGGCCAACAAATAAAACAAAATTTCCATATTGCTTTTTAATATTTTCAACTTCTTTTTCATCATATTTTTCAAATTTAGATAAATCTACTCCAAAAGGAATTACTTCGCACTTTTCATGAAACCTTTGAAGATAAAGAGAATTCTTAATTAAATTTGGATTTGAAACAATAATTTTATTGGCTCTTTTCAGAGTATTTAAAATTAAGGGCTTAAAAAAAATTTCTAATATTCTCTGTCTAACAATGTCTGAATGATAATGAACTATTAATTTTGCTTTCGGAGGAAATAAAAAAATGACTAAATCACCCAAAGGAAAAGGATGATGAAAATTAATAAGAGTATATTTATCTTTCAATTTTTTAAAAAGCCGCAAAAAATCAAAAGAAATCGGCATTCCCCAAAATACCCCAAAACTTGAAGCTCGCCAAACATTTACTTTATTAATTATTTCCTCCTTTCTTTTCCCTTTTGATTGACAACATAAAACCTCAATCTCAAAATCATTTTTACCATTCAATCCTTCAGTTATCTGCTGAACAACCTTTTCCACTCCCCCAATCCAAGGATAATATAATTTACTAATTTGAAGAATTTTCATAGAATTGATTCATATAAATTTTGATATTCTTTTACCATTCTTTCTTTAGAAAAATTCTCAAAAACAAACTTATAACCACTCTCACCCATTTCTTTTCTTAACTCTTCGTTTTCATAAAGCTCTAAGATTTTCTCAAATAAATCTTTCGCTGAACCCGTTTTAAATAAATATCCAGTTTTTCCGTCTATAACCGCTTCTCTTATTCCTTCTATATCAGAGGCAATAATTGGTTTTTTACAAGCCCCGGCTTCTAAACAAACCAAGCCAAGTGCCTCCCAATTACTAGACAAAATCATAATGTCAGAAAAGTTGGTTATGGTTGGAATATCATTCCTAAATCCTAAAAATTCCACATAATCACTTAAATTTAAATTCTTTGTCTCTTCTTCTAATAATCTTCTCAAGGGACCATCTCCAACGATAAGTAGTTTTACATTTTCTATTTGAGAAATTAATAATTTCAGAGCTTTTAAGATAGTAGAAAAATCTTTTGGTTGATGCAATCTACCAACAGCAGTTAAAGTAAATTTACCCTCCAAATTCAATTCTTTTTTTAATTTCTGAATATCTTTTTGATCTACCTGAAACCTCTCAACATCAATCCCATTTTTAATTACTTTTATCTTTTTTGAAGAGATTATTTCGTATTTCAAAACTAAATTTTTATCTGCTTCGCTCACACAAACCAAAACATCAGTCCAGCAATTCAAAAATCGCTCCAAAAGCAAAAGAAGTGATTTTATCAACAAGGGTCTTCTTATAATATGTAACCCGTGTAATGTATAAATCACTTTCGGTTTATCTTTAAGTCCAATAATTGCTAATCTTCCCCAAAAAGCCGCTCTTGTTCCGTGAAGGTGAATAATTTTTAGTTTTTCTTTTTTAATAAAATGTCTTAAAAATCTTATAATAGAAAAGAATCCTATTTTTGGCGGAAAAATAAGATTAATTTTTTCTTTAATTTCTTCAGAGGATAATCCTTTTTCCGGAAAAAAAGAAAAAATTTCAAAAATATTCTTATCTAAACTAACAGCTAAATTATTAGAGATGGTATTGCCTCCACCTAGGGCAGCTGAAGGATTAACAATTAAAATTCTAATTTTAGGATTCATATCTATTATCTAATGAAAAAACCATATAATAACTTTGAATTCTTAATTGCATCGTGATTTGAAATCGCGGTTTGCCAGGCATTATTAACTAATTTTTTAACAAGTTCTTCATCTAATATTAAACTTATTATTGCCTCTTTTAGTTTTTCAATATTTTCTTCATCTACTACTAAGGCAAAATTATGTTTTTTAGCGTATTCAGCAATATAAGAACCTTTTGGCGCGTGAATCAAAATTGGTCTTTCTGATGTTAGATATTCATAAGTTTTACCAGGGCTGGAAGTATTAATCAAAAGAAGATATTTAGTTTTAAAAGAAAGAGGAACAAATAGAATATCTGCTGATTTTTGGATTTCTGGCATTTCAGAAGGTAAACCTTTGGCAAAAATTACTTTTTCGCTTTCAAAAATTCCTTGGCTATTTAAAAATTTTTTATGATGCGGAGTATAAAGATAGAACTGAACATTCATCTCTTTTATTTCTTCCACTGCTCTGACTAAATTTTTAATCGCATCTGCTTGGGCCCAATAAATACTACCAGTATAAACAATTTTATAAGGTTCTTGGTAATTTAAAATAGATTGCGGTTTAGGCTTCTCAATAAATATAGAATTATAAATTACAGCAATATCATTTCTCTTATATTTTTCCTGATAATAGTCTCTTAATGCCTCTGACATTACAAAAATTTTCTCAGCTTTTTTAAAAAGCTTGGGTTCTAAAAACTTGGCCAAGAGATTATAAACAAATGGAAATTTATTGCCGTAATAAAGGTCATAAAAATATAAAAAAAATGGCCTCTTTGTTATTTTGTGCAAAAGATAAGTGGAAAAAAGAGCCGGTCCATAATCAGAATAACCAAGCAAAAGCTCAATATTTTCTTTTTGAATAATTTTTTTACCTCTTCTTACTATATTAAAAGGCAGATAAAAAAGAAAAAAAATCTGAGCTAAAGACTTTAACAATTGTGATTTTTTTACGAATCGTTTGAATTTTTGAAAAACCGACTCTTCTTTTTGAGGAGCTGATTTTAAACTAAGGGTGTCGAAATAAAAATATTTTGCCTTTAGCCAGTTCCCTTTTTCAATTGCCCTATTGTCAATTCCAAAATGGCTGGTTAGAATACAAAAAGAATCTTCTGGAAAATATCGCAAAAGATTATACATCATCAAAGGCGCCCCTGAAATAGCCGGTGGTGCGTAAGACGAAATAATTAAAAATTTTTTAAATTTCTTCATCATTACTTAATAGATTCCAAAAGAATAGAAACTTTTTCAGTATAATCCTTTTGATTAAATTGCTCAAGAGCCCATTTTTTCGCATTTGTTCCCATTTGTTCTATTAAAGAAGGATTCTTATAATAAAGTTTTATTTTTTCCGCAAGATCTTCAAAGTCCCCAAATTTATAGAGAAAACCATTAAATCCATCTTTAATTAGTTCTGTTGTTGCTCCGCTTCTTGCGCCAATAACTGGTTTTCCAAGAAGCATTGCTTCCACAGTGACCCTTCCAAAACCTTCAGATTTTGAACATATAAGAGCAATGTCTGATTTTTTAACTAAGGGGAAAGGATTATCAAGATATCCAAGAAAAACAATAAACTTTTCAACATTATTTTTCTTTACAATTTCCTTTAAGTATCTTTCATATTCTTGATTACCTTCTCCTATTATCCACAACCCAATATCTAAGTGCTCTTTATTTATAAGATGGCTTACTGCTTTTATCGCATCTACCTGCCCTTTATTTTCAAACAATCTCCCAACAATTACGCATTGAAACTTATGCCTTTTAACAATAGAAGTTTTCTCATTTAGCATTTTACTTGGAATTGTAACAGATTGATAAATAACTTTTATCTTATTTTTTTCTATAAAATGAGAATATTCTTCAGCTACAGAATGCGAAACACAAATAAAATATTTTGTAAATTTATTAGCTAACCACAATGAAGCGGTTTTTCCCAAATCAAAAATTAACTTATGATGAGCATACCCAAATTCGTGGATATGAAAAATATGGGTCTTTTTTAAAATAATTGCGCTAAAAAGACCCACACCGATTACAATCGCATTAGTATAAACAATATCGCATCGCCATCTTATTATTTGATAACAAATAAAAGGAAAAACAATAAAATTAATAACTATCCTTGCTAATTTTTTCCATTTTGGAGAATCTTCTTCGCGCATCCACCATTTATAGTACAAAATTTTAAAAGAAATGCCTCTGTTTTTCAATTCATAAACCATTGGTCCAACCGATGGCAATATAACATATGGATTGAATCTATTGCGATCTAATGAATTAATCAACTCTATAAAGGCACCATTAGGACCTTTTATATTTGAATCACTTAATATAAAACAAATTCGTTTCATTTTTATTTTTCATTATGTTTTACTTGTAAAATGGTTTTTAAGAAACAAAATCTAAAAACCGTTTTTTGTTCTTTATTAAATAATCTGTCAATATGTTTGTGACTTCAACTATATTCCTTACATCGTAAATGTAAATCCTGGTAACTACTTTGCTTTTTAATAAAAATAATAAAATAGACACAATTCTTTTTGGTAAAAATTTAATCAGCAATCCCTTCCCGCGATAACGACAACTCAATATTAATGAATAACAGAATTGAAATGTCCCAACCAATTGATTTTTATTCATTATTCGGAAAGCCCTATACATATCGCGCAGGATAATGCGCGTATACTTTGGGTAAGCAACAATACATTGGGCGGCAAGAAAAGGTACATTAAAATTCCACAAGAGATCATCTCGTCCTAATGCTTTAAGCGCTGCTACCATTGAATCTGCCCAAATGGTCTCGACGCTATAGAAGCGAGGAACAATCTCTGCCCATTTATAACTGCCTCTATATCGAAAGTGGGGAGCATCTTCAAGGTTGCCCACATGTCCCCCCCCCCCATGCTTTTCGCAGAACCACTTGATTTACAAACACCAGCTATAGTTAATGGATAATCAATAGAAACTACATTTTTTGCAAAGTTAGCAATACTCACAGCAGCATAAATATCAGGACTTAATCCTCCAAAAAAGCTACCTGTCTTCTCACGAATCTTATTTAAGCACTTTCTTTTTACAATACCATGATAAAGTCTTGGAATTTCGGTTTCTAAATATTTTAATCCTCCATTTTTAACAACTTTTTTCATTTCTATTTCAGGATTATGTTTAGCGACCCTACCAGAGAACCCATTAATCTCAAGAAGACCATTTAAGGGTATCTTTGTAAAAAAAGTAGAGGGTACTCCCAATTCGGGCCATAAGTAAACCACGCTAACAGTTGGTTTTAATGCATCTATATCATTTCTATCTGCCCAACGAGTTGCTTCAAGAATTTCAGGATTAACTCCATCATCATCTCCGATAATACAGAGATACTTACCCGAAGCCAATCTAACCGCTACGTCAAAATTATCAATAAATGATAAAGGGGTTGATGTATAATTGTATCGCAAACGAGTATCGCTAATATTATTACGAATATAGTCTTCCAATTCCCTTGAATCGCTATTGTCCTGCACAACTAATTCAAGATCAGGGGCAGGAATATTTAGAATACTAGTTATGGCAGAAATGGCATATTTTTGTCTATTGCGAGTTGGAACAATAATAGACAATAATGATGAATTGTTCATTTTTAATAATTATCTTTTATCTAAATCTTTTATACAAAGGATTGCGAAAGCCATATTAGGCCAATTAGTAACAATTGGCTGAGATAGCAAACTAATTCGTCTCCAAAAAAATTCTGGTCGCCACTTTATTTTAGCAATTTCTCCTTTTAAAAATTTAAGGCCACCCATTCCAATAACGCGATATCCCATATTTTTCATCTCCTTCACCCCCCATCCTGAAAGATGGGGTTGAAATGGATTGTTATCATAAACGCCTTGAGGCAAAAATCCATTGGGGGTGAAAATAATCACTTTTTTTCTAGCAATTCTTTCCATAGAGTCTATCAGTTTCAAACCATCTTCCTTGGAAAGGTGCTCAATAAAATCAAGAGCGCATACACAGTCAAAAGAATTCTCTTGAAATTCATTCTCTATATCTTTACATTCCATTACCTTATATTCATTATGAATCTTAAGTTTTCTCGATTCTTCTATCGCTGGTTCAAAAGCATCAATACCTAATGTATAATTTATTTTTTTTGAAAATCTATGAATTGGCGAACATTTTCCGCAACCTATATCTAATAATGTTTTATAATTATCCCTTTCAACGCATTCTTGTTCTAATGCTCGTATAAATTCATCAGAAAGCGAAGAAAATATCATTCTATCAATTTTTTTAAATGGGCTTTTAAATAAAGACCATACCTTTTCAACTATTTTCATAATTTGTTAGAAATAATATTTTTACCTATCAACTTTTTTATTATACGCTTCTTTGACAAAACGGTTGTTTTTCAATATCTCAAAACTTCTTGATTTTTCAAAAAAGCCGCTTTTCATCTTTTCAATTATATCCTCGTAAACTCTTTTGCTCGGACTACCGCCTTGGGGATTTAAAACATTTCTGTCCCAATCCGTTCTCATTTTCATTGTTTTTAGGGCGTTTTGATACAGGTTTTCATCTGACAGAATAGTAGCTCCTGCCTTAATGGTTTCTGGTCTTTCAGTTGAACGACGGGAAACTAAACAAGGAATACCTAAAATTAATGCCTCTTCTTGAACAGTGCCACTATCAGTAATAATTAATTTTGCGTTTTGTTCTAATTTAAGAAAGTCAAGAAATCCTAACGGTTTTGTTTGAATAATGTTAGATTTTTTCAACAACGAATCTAATTTATATTTTTCAATTTTAACTTTCACTCTGGGCATTATTGGAAAAACTACTGGATTTTGAAGGGAAAGCTGAATTAAGTCCTTAACTTTTCTTGTAAAAATATCTTTATCTTCAATATTTTCCTCCCTATGTAGGGTGCAAAGAATATAATTCTCTTTTTGAATTCCCAGTTTATCCAAAATTAGGCTTTTTTTAGCCAAGAGAAGAAAACTATCTAAGGCGTCAACAATAATATTGCCAATAACCTTTATTCTAAATTCAGCAATGCCTTCAGATAATAAAATCTCTTTATATCTTTTAAGATAGCAATAAAGAACATCAGAAAGATGGTCAATAATAATTCTGTTTTTTTCTTCAGGCATTCGCCAATCAAAACTCCTTCCCCCGCTCTCAATATGAATTACTGGAATATTATTTTTGGCAACAATAAGGGAAGCAATAACAGTATTAGTATCACCAAGAAACAGAACTGCATTTGGTTTTATTTTTTTTATTAATTCATCAGCTTTTTCAAATAAAAGAGCGGATTGATATGCCTGATTGGTTTTTCCTTGTTTTTTCAAAATTTTACCAATGCCTAAATTGATATCTGGTTTTCTAACACCAAGTTCCTTGTAAAAAACCTCGTCTAATTCATAGTCAAAATGCTGGCCAGAATGGACAAAAATATGTTGATAGTTATGTTTATTTTGTCCCTGGTCCAGTAACTTAATTAACTTGTGCATCCGGATTAAATCTGGCCTAATACCTAAAAGAGTAATAATTTTAAATTTCTTCATTTTTTTATAAATCCTTCAACATTTCATCAAATGAAGGAATATTGAGTTTTTTGTTAAAATCATAAATGGTGGCAAGCGTCCTGTTTAGTTTTGGCTCTTCATCTTTTTCTATTTCGCAGTTAATACTAAATTTTTCTTTAAATTTAACCAGCATCTCATATTTTGAGACCGTGGTTGAAAAAATATGATAAAGCCCGGTTTTTGGATATTCTTCAGGATTAGATATAATTTTGTCGCAAACTTTGCCAAATTCCTTAGTGGTGATTCCATTCCAAAAGTGTTGAGCAAATCCTTTAATTGTTTTTCCTTCTTGTTGTAAAAACCACCCCAAAAGACTATTAAAGCCCTGAAGTTCTCTACCAATAATTGAGGTTCTGAGGGTTAGACAGTTAATTGGTTCTCCTAACGCTTTAGAAATTCCATAAATATCAACCGGAGTTTTGGGAGAATTCTCATTGTAAGGATAACCTTGTTTACCATTATATACACAATCAGTAGTAATGTGAATTAATTTTTCTTCAAAAATATTTGCTAATATATGAGGAAAAGCGCTATTGATAAAAAAAGTAAGAGCTGGATTTTTAAAAGAAAAGGGAATAGTAATTCCAACAGCATTTATAACATAATCTATCTCACTCGTTTTTTTAAAAAAATTAATAAAATATTCTCCAGGATTGCCCTTTTTTTCATAATAATCTTGATACATACACTCTAAATCCAACGTCTCAATCTGACAATTTTCCACGCCGCTGTATCTTTCGCTTAAAAGCCGACTTTCTTCTTTGTTCTTGAAGCTCAAAACTAAATCATATTTAGCCCTCAATACATCATAAACAGCGCTTCCCAACATCCCAGCTGCCCCTAAAAGTAAAACTTTTTTCATAATTTAAAATACGGTTTAATAATTTTTTGTTTTTTTTTGAAAAATTATAAAAATTTTTTAAATAAAACCCCCCTCTATTAGTTTTCTTTTAATTTCTTTTTTATTCATCAATTCATCATTTGACATATAGCTATCTTTCTCAAATTTTTTAAAACCCTGATATTTTATTTTTAAATTATTTATATCTTGCTCTGGTAAAATTACATAATAATTATCATCAAATACGACTGTGTGTTTTGATTCATGTTGAGAAATTAAGCATTCATGTAATTTTTCTCCGGGACGAATACCAACTTCTTTTAATTTATTTTTACCGTTTAATTCTTCAATTAATACTTCCGCCAAATCAACAATCCTACACGCTGGCATTTTTGGAATAAAAATTTCTCCCCCAAAACAATGTTCTGTCGCCTTAAGCAGTAAGGCAATCGCTTCGTCTAACGTTATATAATATCGAGTCATCTGAAAATCAGTTATAGGTATGTCTTCTCCTTTTTTTATTAAATCTATAAAAAACGGCACTATACTTCCCTGAGTTCCTATAACATTACCAGCCCTGGTGCACACAAATTTAGTTTCACTTACTTCTCTATTAGCATGAATAATTAACTTTTCCCCAATGGCCTTACAAAGTCCATACATATTTACTGGAGCGCATGCTTTATCACTTGAACAATCAACAACTAATTTAATTTTATTATTTATTGCTGCTCTTACTATATTTTGAGTACCAATAATATTTGTGTTAATTGATTGCCAAGGATTATTTTCACAAACAGGAACGTGCTTAAGCGCCGCTAAATGAAAAACATAATCAACACCCTTCATTGCTGTATCTAATGTTAATGAATCTACCACATCTCCTATAACAAACTTTAATTTATTATTAGCAAAACGTCTTTCCATCTGTACTTGCATAAATTCATTGCGAGAATAAATTATAATTTCTTGTGGATTATATTTTTCTAATAACTGCTTTGTAATTTCATTGCCCCATGAGCCAGTCCCACCAGTAATTAGTATTTTTTTATTGTCAAACACTTGCATACGATTTTTATCATAGCACAAAAATAATTTTATAAAAAAGCGAGAAAATCCTCGCCATTGAGCTATCTGTCATAAATATCGTCTATTCTAACAATGTCGTCTTCGCCTAAATAGTCACCTGCTTGAATTTCAATTATTTCTAAATCTTCTTTTCCGGGATTTTCCAAGCGATGCTTAGAATATGCTGGAATATCAATACTTTGATGAGGCCCAAGTTCAAAAATTTTACCATCTAACTCTACTTTTGCCTTACCTTTAAGAACAACCCAGTGCTCTGATCTTTTATAGTGAAATTGCAAGCTTAATTTTTGTTTTGGCTTCACAATAATCTTTTTAACTTTAAAATTTAATCCTTGGTCAATAACAGTAAAACTGCCCCAGGGCCGCTCAATTGTCGGGTGAACTAAATATTGCTGTAAATTTTTTAATTTTATTTTTTCAAAAACTGACTTAACATTATGAACTTGGTCATAATGAGAAACCAAAACTGCGTCTTCGGTATCTACAACTATTAAATTTTCCAGACCGATAGCGCCAACAATTCTCTTTTGAGTTCCGTAGATTAAACAATTTTTACAATTAAAATCAATGACATTTTCGTTTAAGACATTACCCATAGAATTTTTTGGTAGTAATTTATACAATGATTTCCAAGAGCCAATATCTTGCCATTTGAATTTTACTGGAATAACTTTTATTTTTTTTGAATACTCTAAAACCCCTTTATCAATAGAAATCGGTTCAATAAGATGATAAGATTCTAAATTTTTTGACTCAATACTTTTATAAACTTTCGGCAGATTTTTTTTAATTTCTTCTAATATTACTTTATTTTTCCAAACAAAAATTCCACTATTCCACAAGCACTTTTCACTAATTAATTTTTTCGCTTCTTCAATTAATGGTTTTTCTATAAATTTTTCAACTTTATAGGCCTCTTTTTTTACATTAATATCTTCTTTTTTAATATAACCATATTCCTGGCAGGGGTAGTCAGGGATAATGCCAAAAAACAATAAAAAATTCTTTTTTGCTTCAACAAAAGCTGTTTTAACAGATTTCATAAATTCTGTATCCGGATTAATAATATGATCTACGGGACAGAATAAAGTAATTGCTGATTTATCTTTTTGAAATATTATATTTGAAGCTAAGGCAATTGCTGGCGCTGTATTTTTCTGAGCCGGTTCTATAATCATATTTTCTCTGATAAAACCAAGCCCTCGCAATTGCAAATTAATATCTTCTGAAAAATTTTTATTCGTAATAATATAAATTTTTTCAGCTGGAATTATTTTTTTAATTCGTAAAAATGTTTTTTGAATTAAGGTTTTATCTCCAAATAATTTTAACAATTGCTTTGGATAAAGTTCACGGCTAATTGGCCAAAGGCGAGTACCGCTCCCGCCAGCCAAAATAACTCCATAATAATTATTTTTCATAATTCTTATTATAGCACAAAAATAATTTTGTAAAAAGTAAGAAAATCATATCTATGTTTTTTCTCATAATAGTTGCCATAGGTGCAACCTATGGATTTTTTATGTACGATTTGGAATTAAACTCTAAAATAATGTATAATTAAAATATGTTTTTGAAAGAAAAAATCATTAATATATTGCGGAGATCAGAAAAATATACTGAGACAGATATGGTTTATTTGGCAAAGGGAAGTTTTTGGTGGATTTTGGGCAGAGCTGTTCTTTTGTTACTTGGTTTAGTAATAATGATGGCTTTTGCCCGCTGGTTACCAAAAGAGACTTTTGGTGCTTATCAATATATTCTTTCAATAGTGGCAATTTTAGCCATTTTTAGTTTACCAGGAATAGACACTGCCTTAGTAAGAACGGTGGCTAAGGGCTATGAAAAGGTCTTTTTACTCTGTTCTAAGACCAAATTTCGTTGGTCTTTAATTGTTCTTATCGGCTGTTTTGCTATTGCTGGCTGGTATCTTTTCCATCAAAACTTTATTTTAGGAGTTTCTTTTTTAATCGCTGGAATTTTTTTTCCTTTTGTTAGTGTTTTTAATCTTTTTGCTCCTTTTTGGCACGCAAAAAAAAACTTTGCCATTTTGGCAAAATATCAAGTTCTATTAAAACTCTTGTCTCTTTTAATTCTACTTCCAGTAATTTTCTTTTCCGACAATTTAATTCTTATTATTCTTGCTTTTTTCGCTTCTTCAACTATTTTTGGGGCAATATTTTTTAAACTTACCTTAAATCAAATAAATCAACAAAACACTGACAAAGAGCAAGAAAAAGAAACCATCTCTTACGGCAAGCACTTAACCTTAATGTCAGCCCTTAGTCATTTCAGCGCTCATATTGATAAAATTATTATCTGGCAATTATTAGGACCAATTCCTTTGGCAATTTATGCTTTTGCCCAACTTCCTCTTCAAAAAATTCAAGAAATAATCCCAATTGCGCCTTTGGCTTTTCCAAAATTAGCTGAAAAAAATATTAAAGAAATAAAAAAAGAAATTTTTAGAAAATTTCTAAAACTCTTTTTATTTTCTATTCCTTTGACAATTTTAATTATTTTTTTAGCTCCTTTTTTCTATAAAATTTTATTTCCTGATTACTTAGAATCCATACTTTACTTTCAGGTTTTAGCTCTTTCTTTAGTTTTTATTCCTTTTCAATTGTTAGGAATTTCTTTAGTCGCTGAAATACAAAAAAGAGCTCTTTACATAACCTCATTTTCTGTCCCTTTACTGCAAATAATTCTTTTTTTAATTTTAGTTCCTTTTTTTGAAATCTGGGGAATAATTTTTGCTATTTTGATTACCCAACTTTTTGGCAATTTTTTAGTTCTTTATTTTTTTAGAAAAATATAAAATTGTTTTTTTAAATCCCTCGTCTAAGCTATATCTTGACTGCCAGCCGAGTTCTTTTTTTATTTTAGAGTAATCTAAACAACTTCTTTTTAAATCACCTTTTTTCGCTTCTTTATATTCTGGTTCTATTTCAATTTTCATTAATTCTTTCAGTTTTTGAAAAATCTCATTAACTGATGTTTCTTTGCCTGTGCCAACATTAAAAAGACCAACTTTATCTTTTTCCAATGCCAAAAGATTTGCTTCTACTACATCATCAACAAAAACAAAATCACGGGTTTGTGTGCCATCGCCATTAATAATTGGTTTTTTATTGTTTAATAATTTATCGCAGAAAATAGCGACTACCCCAGCTTCACCTTTAGAATTTTGTCTCGGACCATATACATTAGCCAATCTTAAAGAAACATACGATAATCCAAAAACTTTATGATAATAATTTAGATATTTTTCTATTGTTAATTTAGCAATGCCGTAAGGAGAAAGAGGAACGGCTAAATAATTTTCTGGAGTAGGGATAATTTCTGCTTCTCCGTAAATCGCGCCGCCAGTAGAAGCAAATATAAACTTTTTTAAAAACACTGATTTACGCTGATTATTATGCTGATTCACACTGATGAAATTCTGAATGATATTTAAACTACCAAGGATATTGGTCTTGGCATCTTGAACCGGATCTTCTACTGATTTTCGGACATCAATTTGAGCGGCATAATGAAAAATCACTTCTGGCTTTTCTTTTTTTAAAATTTCAAAAATTTTTGGAGAACAAACATCAATTTTGTAAAATTTTGCTCTGGGATTTACCCCCCACTTTTTAAAAAAGTGGGGGGTTAGATTTTCTTTTTTACCAGTAGATAAATTATCTAAAACAACCACCTTATGATTTTCTTTAATTAATCTATCTGTAAGATGAGAGCCAATAAAACCAGCTCCGCCGGTAATTAAAATTTTCATCGTTGAATTAGTCGATTAATTTTCGCTCTGGTGGCCGGGCCAACAAAGCCAGTGCCCCTTTGTAGCCCAATTGGCGCTAAAATTTCAGTGCGATGTTTTTCTTGAAAACGAATAACTGCTCTTCTTGTTGCGCTAAGAAAATTTCCAGTGACTAGTCTTTCCGGATAAATTTCTGGGCCTTGAATTATTAAAAATTCTTGAAGGCAACGCACTGTCGAATCATTTCTCATTCCAAAAAAAAGATTGGTTTCAATTTTTTGACAAGAAATTTTTTCTCTTAAAACTGCTTGCCTTTTTGCTTCAAGTCGAACAATTTCTGTTTGTAAAATTGCTATTTGAGCTAAAAGCTCTTTTCTTAATTCCGCTTCTTTTTCTTCCTCTGTTTTTTCAGCTGTGAAAGCCCTCCAATTAAATAAATATCTATTCTCTACTCCATTAAATCCAGAAAGTTTAGATTGAATTGAAGGCATAATAGTTAAAGAAGCATATTGTTCATTAAAACCAACAATAGTAATTTCCCCTCGTTGATTTTGATCTAATTTTAAAAAATTAACAGTACATCTTTCTTGAAAATCACAAAGTAAATAAGGAACCCTAAAACCAACTCGATCATCACCATCAAATTCTAAAGTCAAGACCCTTTTTCCACCAACAATCCTTTGCCAATTTCCAGCCCAATAAGTAGTTCTGTCTGCTAATTGTAAAACGCTTTCGCCAACAAGGGGTAAAAAATTAAGCCGGGGGATAATTCTAAAATCTCGTAAATGAGGATTTAAAAAACAGAATTTTTCTCCTATTCGACAATCATTAACCAAAAGGGCAATTTTAAAATTAGTAAATACTTGAGAAAAATCTGTTCTAAAACCACTTTTCGCTAAGGCATAATTTATTGAATCAATGCCAGTTTTATTTGAATGTAAAGAATCAACTAAAATTCTCACGCCATAGTGGTCAACTAAATAATGAGCAAAAAGATTAACTACTCCATAATCGGCAATTCTTTCTTGCCACTCAGTCAAAGAATCAGCAGAATTGTTTAAAAAAATTCTTGTTCTATTTTCTAAGCTACTATTTCTAAAAACATTATTATAACCAAGCAGAGTGGCGCTAAACTCTGCTCGGACATCATTAAGCCAAACCTCTTCAGTAACCCGACGAGTTATATCTTTTTGGTTAAAAGTAATTAAGTGAATAAATTCATGAGCCAAAATCACCCTCATTATTTCTGCTCTAATATGTAAAGCGTTTAAATAAACCATTTCTCTTTGATTTGAACTGGGCGCTTGAATTCTAAAAAAACCATCAGCAGAACTAAAATAACCGCCAACCTCTCTAATCATTGGATGAATTAAAATAGTAATTCTTTCATCGCCATCAATGCCTGGTCTTGCCTCATGCCCAAAAACAGAGGTTAATCTTGGATAAATATTGTTTCTAAATTCTTGGTCAAGAAAAACTAAGGACTCTCTTACCCTATTTTGTTCTTCAAAATTTTGAGCTTCCCACCATAACTGATCAATAAAAAAATGAAGCTGCGGACTGGTTTTAATTAAAAGAGCGCTAATTTCTCGTCTTTGATGCAAGTCAAATTCTCTGGCAATAAAAAAATTTTGCGGCAACGAACTTGCTAAAACAAAAAAGGGCAATCCAAAAAACAATAATATTAAAATAATTTTTAGCTTTAAGCTTTTAATCATTTTATTTAACAGAATAAATAGTTGGTTTTTTAAGAATAATCTTATAAAGATTTTCAATAAAATCACCGCCAGCATAACCAACAACAAAAGCAATTGCTGGAGTAATATAATCAATGCCTAAAAAGGTAATGCCTAATTCTTTAGTAACAATGGCAGTTAAGAGCCCAATAACGCCAGAAAGAAACATCATTGTTAAAAAATAGGGTAAACGAAAACCGACATTTTTATAAGTATATTGATGTTTAATAAATCCAACCAAACCCCTAATAACACCGCCGCCAAAACCAGCGATAAGAATTAAAAGATACATATTTTTATTTATAATAGCAAGTTAAAAATAAATGTCAAATTTTATTTTTTATGATATTATGATTTATATGCAAATACTATTAGCCATCTTACCAATTGCCACTATATTTTTTTTAATTTTAATTCTCAAATGGTCACCACTAAAAACAATAATAAGCTCCTTGTTTGTCCTTCTCCTAATAGTAATACCTGTCTGGCAAATGCATTATAATTGGATTTTTGCAGCAGCTATTAATGGTTTTTTGCTTACTATAGAAATAGCCCTTATTATTATTGGCGCGGTTTTTTTTCTATCTATTTTAAAAATGAGCGGGTTCCAAGAAAAAATAAAAACTATTATCCAAAACATCAGCTCAGACAGAAGGGTTCAGGTTATTATTATTGCTTGGGCATTTACTGCCCTAATTGAAGGCAGTGCCGGATTTGGAACGCCAGCAATTTTGGCCTCTGCCCTATTAATATTTCTTGGCTTTCCTACTATACCAGCAATTACCCTTTCTCTTATCGCGGCCGGATTGCATAGTATTTTTGGAGCAGTAGGAACACCAATTCTTTTTGGACTAAAGACTGGCTTAAACTCTCCAGAATTTTTAACCTATCTCCAAATTCAAGAAATTTCTCTAATGGAATTTTTAAAACAGATTACTGCCTCTGTTGCTGTTTATAATTTATTTATTGGCTTACTTATTTGTTTTACAACATTAATAATGCTTATTTTGATTTTTGGAAAAAAAGAAGCAAGAAAAATAAAGCATTTTTTTGAAATGATTCCTTTTTTAATAGTTGCTTCTTTTTTAGTAACTGGCCCAGCGTGGCTTTTAGCTACCTATTTAGGACCTGAATTGCCATCGCTTGTTGGTGGACTTATTGGACTATTTTTACTTTTAATCATTGCTCAAAAAAAATGGTTTTTACCAAATAGTGAATGGGATTTTGAACAAGTTAAAGAAATAAAAGCAAAACCAACGCAAGTTTCTTTTTTTAAAATCTTTCAAGTTTTACTCCCCTATTTTTTTCTGGCTTTAATTATTTTTATCTCCAGAGCAGATTTTTTACCTATTGAGCAATGGTTAATAAATTTTTCTAAAATTTCTTGGCTTCAAATTTTAGAAACTAATATCAATTATTCTTTTAGTCCCCTTTACTCTTTGGGGGTTCTATTGCTATTAAGCGGCGTCACACTATCTTTATTTTTTCGTCAATCAGTAAAAGATTTAAAAATCGCTGCCTATGAATCTTTACAAAAAACAAAAAGCGCTATTTTAATTTTAGTTATTATTTTAATTTTTGTTCAGATTTTTATTCATTCAGGAGAAAATCTAAATAATTATCAAAGCATGCCTATGTTACTAGCTCACACCGTGATTAATATTAGTGGTCAATTTTTTCCAATTTTTATTCCTTTAATTGGAGCATTGGGCGCTTTTATTACTGGAAGCACAACTGTTTCTAATCTCTTATTTGGCAATTTTCAAGCAAATAGCGCCTTAATTTTAGGCGCTGATCCGGTGCTTTTTTTAACTTTACAAGGAATTGGCGGCGCTTTGGGTAATATGCTTGCTCTGCATAACATTGTAGTTGTTTTAGCAATTGTTGGGCAAATTTCTAAAGTTAATCTAATTATTAAATATAATATTTTACCACTTCTTATTCTTTGTCTTTTGTTGGGATTGATTGGCTACGCGCAAATGCTTTGGTAATGTTCCAATCTTTCAACTATTTTATCATCGCTTTCTTTTAGAACAATACAAACAGCGTCTATTCTATATTGTCCCTGCCATTTTATCTTATTGGCATAGCCCTGCGCATTTAGCCATAATTTATTTAATTTCTTTTTATTTAAGGACTCTTCTGGAGAACCAAACCAATCCCCAACTTTTGTTCGCACTTCCACAATCACTAATTCTTTACCATCTTTAACTACCAAATCAATCTCGCCAAACTTACTCTTAACATTTTGTTCTAAAATTTTATAACCCTTTTTCTTCAAAAACTCTTTAGCCATTTCCTCCCCTATTTTCCCAGTGCTTAAATTAAGTTCTTTTGTCATTTTTTATTTTTAAATGTAATTAGTAAGAAAATTAGGATGGCTCTTTGAGCGAGGGGTTAGGGTGTGGCGAGCCCGAGCCCGCCAGATGGCGGGCGAGGGCGAAGTAGGGAGAACGAGCGAAAAGAGCTATCCTAATTTTCAAACCAAGTAAATACTTAAATGTCTTCTGACTTAAAGCGATATTGCAACGCCTCAGCAATGTGCGAAACCTCAATTTCAGAAGAACTTTCCAAATCAGCAATTGTTCTCGCCACCTTTACCATCTTAAAATAAGAACGAGCAGACAACTGAAACCTTGCGCCCGCCTGCTGTAAAATTTGCTCAACTTCTTTTTTCAATTTACAATATTTTTTAATATGCGGATTTTTCATTTCAGCATTAGTAAAAATTGAATCCCCTAAAAATCTTTGATACTGCGCCTCGCGCGCCTTAATTATTCTTTCTCTTATTAAAGCAGATGGCTCTAAAAACTGAGTCGCTTTTTGATTTTCAGAAAGTTCTTGCAAATCCACTGTTCCAACATCAATATGCAAATCAATTCTGTCTAAAATTGGGCCAGAAATTTTCTTTCTATATTTTTCAACTATTCTTGAAGAACAAATACATCTTTTTTTTGGGGAATTAAGATAACCACAAGGGCAGGGATTGGCTGAAGCAACCAACATAAACCGAGCCGGATATTTTACTTTTTCTTTTGACCGAGAAATAGTTAAATGACCATCTTCTAATGGCTGTCTTAACGCCTCTATCACTGAACGGGGAAATTCATTGAACTCATCTAAAAATAAAACGCCTCGATGAGCTAAGCTGATTTCTCCTGGTTGAGGTCTGGTACCGCCGCCAACTAAACCGACTGCAGAAGCAGTATGATGGGGCATTCTAAATGGCGAAATTCTGATTAAAGAATCACCTGGAGAAATCTGCCCAGCAGCAGAATAAATTTTTGTTACCTCTAAGGCCTCGGCCATACTCAAAGCCGGCAAAATTCCAGGCAAAGCGCGCGCAATCATTGTTTTTCCAGAACCAGGCCCGCCAATCATTAAAATATTGTGACCGCCAGCAGCCGCGATTTCCATCGCGCGCTTTGCCTGTTCCTGACCTAAAATTTCCGCCATATTAAATTCAGCTTCCAGAAAAGCTTTGTTTACTTCTTCCTGATACAAAGTAGGAACTATTTTTTTCCTAGTAGTAAAATGTAAAAAAAGCTGTTCAAGATTTTCAACTGGCAAAACATTAATACCTTGGACAATCGCGGCTTCAGCCACAGAACCCTTAGGTACAAAAACATTTTCAAAACCAGATTCTTTGGCAAAAAGAGCTAACAAAAAAGCGCCTTTTGTATGGCGCAAGGAGCCGTCTAAAGAGAGTTCACCAAAAAATAAGGACTTTTCTGGAATTTTACACCCTGTTTCGCAAGAAATAATGCCAGCGGCAATTGGCAAATCATAACAAGAACCCTCTTTGGGAACATCAGCTGGCGCTAAATTAACAGTAATTTTTTTATTGGGAAAGTCCAACTTTGAACTTAAAATCGCGGTTTTAACCCTTTCTCTACTTTCTGCCACTGCTTTGTCTGGTAACCCAATAATATCAAAACTGGGCAAGCCCTTGCTTGCCACATTAACCTCTACATCAATCCCTATCATTTCCAATCCCCTGTTCGCGCCCGACTTCACTTTAGCTAACATATGGTTTTATTATCATAAAATTATGCCATTTTTGGCTTCCATTTTTGGCATTTTTGGTTATTTTGGATGTTTTTTAATATCAAGTAAAATATAATTATCGTCTTTAATTAAAAAATAAAATCTAATATTTTTATCAACTCGAGCTTGCCAAATATCGTTAGATTCATCATATTTTTTAACACGCAGAGAAGGATATTTAATATCACTTAAAAGAAATTCAATCTGCTTGTAAAATTTTATCTGAATATGTTTCGGAAATTTTTGCAGCTTCTCTTTAAATCGTGGATGATATTGGATAATCATTTTTCTAAAGATTGCTTTAATTCTTTTGCCGAAGAAAATGGACCAACAATATTTCCTTTTTCAGAATCTATTAAACATTTTGTTAATTCCTGATCTAGTTTTTTATAAAATGGCTCGTGTTTTTTAGGAATACGAAAAGACGCAGAACGTTTTACTTTAATTTCTGGCTTTGTTATTTTTCTTGCTAAAAGCATCTCATACTCTTTGCGAGGGATAACTATTAATTCTTCTCCTTTAGTGATCTTTTTTGAAATAGTTAAGGTATTCATATGCTTTTATAATAAACAATCTCAAAATAAATGTCAAGGAACACGGATTTACACAAATAAGAATACGGATGGACACGGATAAAAACACAGATTCACGGATTTTTGTTTAATAAAACCACAAAAGATTTTCGGTCATTAGTATAAATTGAACGACGAATGTCTAATTTTTGTGTTCCGAAATTCACAAGATAAGCAATCTCATAAATACTCGCCCTAAGGTAAGACCGCTGCTGTTCAATATCTCTTTTTGTAGTGAACTCATTGGATTTAATTTCAATGATTACTTTGTCTTCTACAAGAAAATCTGGTGTATAAAATCCCAGAAGTTTGTCTGTATCTAATGAATAGATATTTATCCGTTTTTGAGATTCAAATTTTAGCCCCTGTTTAATAAACTCTTCTTCTAATGCTTTTTGATAAATCTGTTCTTTCAATCCTTTGCCATATTTATTAGCCATATTAAAAACCGCTCCACGTATCTTATAACAAAGTTCGGCTTCTAAAAGTTTTTTATTATCTTGCATTTTTTTATCTTATCATAATTAACATATCCGTGTAAATCCGTTAATAATCAGTAAAAATCAGTAAATAATATCAGTGGTAATCAGTAAATAATCAGTAAATAATATCAGTGGTAATCAGTAAATAATCAGTGAAAATCAGTGAAACAAAAAGCCACCCAAAAGGGTGGACTTTTTGTTTACCTCACAAGGAAAGGTAGTTTAGAGACTTAGACTACGGTCTGACGAGAGTGTCTCCAGTGATTGGAAGCCCAGGAACTAATACACCAGTACCTACATCAACACTTCCATCATTCCAGTGGAAATTAATATCCTCCAAAATTCTGGCAAGTAAAGTGTTACCTGCAGCAGGAGTACCACCATCAGCTCTAACAGTGAAGTTTACAGTTGTACCAGCAGCAATTGTCCTTTGAGCAAGAGTTGTTGGTCCTACAGCAAGATTAAATACACCACCAGTCTCTGAAGCATCAATCTGAGTTAGTCCTCTGTATAATCTAGCACCAGCTAACGCGTTAGCAGCAGTAACAACAGGACCAGTTCCTGTAAAGTTAATTGGAATATTTCTTAATACAACATCACCAGCAGCGTGAGCAGCAACAGTGAAGTTCAAAACGACATCATTGGTTCCGGTAAGAACGGTCTGATTGGCTAATTTGGCAACAGTTGGAACGGTCTGGCGGATGGTCATTGGATGACCTTCAACTACAGCAATAACACCATGAATTGTTGTATTACTAACACTAGGAACAACGGTAAATGGAACATTAACAGCCTCAGCGGTTATGGTAATAACACCAAGAGCAGAAGTAGCATCAACACCAACAAGGGCGTGAATGCCAGCACTTAAAGCAGTAGCAATACTAGTAAGATCATCTCCTGCAACCACAGTACGAGATACGGTTCCAACCGCAGCGCCAGTTAAAGCAACAGTAACCACACTACCAACATGAATCCTATCTCCAGCTATAGTAACTGTTCTAACTTCTCTAGCACCATCAGAGCCACCAACTAGAGGAGTGGCAGCAATTGCAGTGGCGAGAGTAGCATCAGCACCAAGAACAGATGCATCAATCAAAGCAGCAGAGTGAGCATTGGCATTAAGAGCGTCCCTGACATGAGCATTAGTTGAGATGGTTATGCCTGCAGTAGGACCAGTAGCCAAAGATACTGTAATAGCATTGCCAGCAACACTTAGTGCAAAAGGTTGATTTATAGCAGTAGGAATTGTTGCTGTATAAGTAATTGTGTTACCAACGGCACCAATAACATCAGCGACCAAGCGAAGTTGATTAGGAGGAGTACCTATATCTCGCGCAGCTCTTGCAGCAGGGGCAGCAGCAGGGGTAGCAACAGCAGGAGTAGTAGCCCCTAAATTACCAACTACTGGAGTACCAAAAATAAGAGCACCTGAATTAGCTCCGCGAGCTCTGATAATTTGGGCGTTCAATTGAACAGTTTCTCCACTAGTAACTCCGACACCAACACCGGCTAAATTGGCTCTTAAGCCCAAAATTCTACCAGCAATTGGGATTTCTACATTAAGACCTCTAAGATCTAAGGTAGTCGCACCATGACCAAATACACCACTACCAAGAACAGTCGCGCCATCTACTAAATCCACTGCTAAATAGGCAGTTTCAGGAGCAGAACCGTCTCTACTAACTCTTAATTCTTCAATAATGATTGGTTCACGCTCGGTTGTAAATCTAACAAGAGTCAAGGTCTGGTTATTAGCCTGAGTAATGCCAACTGGAATAATAGCAGCGACTGGAGAGCCAGCGGCCCGAACAGCGGCTAAAGTTCCAGCTGTGGTAATAGTGATGACACGAGCCGGAGGAGTATTAGGAACAACAAGATTAACATTACCAGCTACAGTTACTGTTCTATTTTCAGCATCAACAGCGTCGATAACATTAGCAGTGGCTCCAAGAACAGAGACAGCAACATGATTAGTGACGGTTAAGCCAGAGCCAGCGCTAATTTGAACTGTTAAGTTCCTAGCGGTCTCTCTGGTAATTCTAAGGTTAAGACCAGTAAATCTGACACGACCATAATCGTGAGCATCAGAAACATTAGATAAAACCGCAGTTCCTAAAACAGTAGTTCCATCCATTAAGCGGGCTAAAGTAACAACTCTATTAGGATCAGTTACTTCAGTAGCACCAGGAGCAAAGTTAATAGCAGTGTTGACAAAAATTCTAGCTTCAAGACTGCGAACAGTAACATCAGCACCAACAGCGGCTAAACTAAAGCCAACTGCTGGAACATTTGCGGCTCCAGTAACAACAGTGGCTGGAATTGGAGCACCAAGTAAGCCAGCTGTTAAGCCAGCAACTACTATTGTCTGGGTCTTACCAGTAACAGTGTGTGGAACAACATCAGCAGCGACTAAAGGAGCGCCAGTGCCAATATCGCGGATATCAACATTAGCGTTACCTAGGTCAGCGACTAAATTAGCGCTTACACCTCCAGCAACAGCAAGGGTGTTAGCAGTAACAGTAATGTTTCTGGTTACACCAGCAGTAAGGGTGAAAGAGCCAATCATATTATTCACAGCAGCAGGAGTAGTAGGACCCATTAAGGTCTCACCAGTAACAGCATCTCTGATTCTAAGATTAGAAATAAGAGTATGTGCTCCACCGGGAATATTTACTACTAATCTTCTGACTTCAAGATTTCTTTCAGCAGTCATTCCAATTTGAGTTAGAACAACATCGCTAGTATTAACAGCAACATTGCGAGCTGCAGGTCCTTGGTCAGCAAGAGTTAATCTGCCACCTAAAAGAGCGATATTTCCAAGAGCGCCAGCTGTAGAAACGTTATTGGTTATTTGAGCGCCAAAACCTAATCTTTGGTCAATAGCAATAACATCTTCAGCGTCAGCAATCCTGGTTAGAATTGTTTCACCGACTCTACCAGCCAAGTCAGCTCTAACAGTCAAGGTCTCGGTTCTTTCTCTGACAATATTAAATGCAGGAGATAAAACAAAGACTGCTTTGTCGTGAACACTAAGAGCTGGAGTGGTGGCTAAACGAGTAGTACCGTGATAAAGACGAAGGTTGGTTACATCGCCACGTCGGATATTACCGCCAACCGCAACAGCAATTTGCTCTAAAGCAACAGCATTAGCGCCAGCAATAACTCTCAAACTAGCAATTTCAACATTTCGTGCGCCAACCATTGGGCTAACTGGAAGAAGTCCGGGATTAATAGTTACTGCGCTTACAGCAACACTAGTAATGTTCATTAGGTTACCTCTAACTGGTAAGCCAGGAATAGCGATATTAGAAGTAATACCAATTAATTCAAAAGCGCCTTGACGACCAGCAATACCAGTAACACCAGCAACATTAGCTCTTAAGGTGTAAGACCTTGTTTGACCAGCTGGAATAGAAATTGCCAAAGTTGGAAATTCTATTTCATGAGTATCAGCAGAAATACTTCTGCCAAAGTCAGTAATTCTGACTCCGCCTTCAAAAAGGTGAAGATCTGACCAGTCAGTAGGTTCACCCGAACCAGTTCTCTTAAATCTCATTGCAGAGATGGTAAGAGCTTCGGTACCAGCAGTAACATTAACTGTTAAAACAGGAACCATTCTAGCACCTAATGGCAAAGCGGCAGCAACTGGAGTAACAGGAGACAAAACAGCGGTTGGAGTAGCTGAGACAACTGGAATGCCTGGGATAACTGGAACGCCTGGGACGCCTGGAACGCCTGGGGCAACAACTAAAAGAGCGTTTAACGCAACTCTAGTTCTTGGACCAACAAAACCAGCTGCTGGAGAAATTTCGTTTTCTGTTTGAAATTTAACAACAGCGGCTCTGGTTGCTGGACCAAAAAAGTTGGTTTCTCTTCCAGGAGAGCCAACGCCAGTTACAGCTACTCGAGTGGCTGGGTCAGCGTTAAGAATTATTTGAAGATTCCTAACATCAGGACCAGTCATTCCAAGCCTAAGATTTCTTGCAAAAGTAAACCCGGCTGGAACACCCTCAATAGTAACAGCTGGGGCTTGAGCTGGAGCTTGCAATGCTTGTAATTGAGCTGTTAAAGCAGCAATTTGACGTTGAAGCTCTGCAATAGTTGGGGTTGGTTGTGTGGCATAAGCTGAAGGAACAACAGGGACTAAACTAGCCACCATTGCCAATCCAACTAAGCCAACAGTAAATTTTTTAATTAAATCGTTCATATATTATTTTTTTGTTTTTGTTAAATAATTTTTTTATTTTCGTATCGACCTTAGTTTTATTATCTGCTCAGCGGGGTCAGACCCCGCTAGCGAATAAAACTACGACTTGCCCTGTTAAATTCGCTTTGCGACTATTTAACAGGGTGAATTTTTTTAATTATTTAACAAGATTAAGTTATTTTTGCTTTTTGTTTGTTTTTTGTTTGTTTGTTTCACTTCTGCCGCGTCGACCATTATTCCGCAGTAGAAATATTTTCACTGCGGGGTTGCGACTTTCAAAAATTAATATTATTTACTTTCTTTCAATTAATTGCTGAACAAGCATTACATTAATCAGCGCTTGAGCATAATCTCTATTAGCATACGCTTGCTCTGCTTGTTTTAAAACTTCTTGCTGAGCTTCAGTCAGGGTTACTGTTTTCCAACGTTGAATTAAGTAATTTGCTGTTCTTGCTTCTGCTGATTTTTGCGCATTATCAAATTTTTCAACACCCTTTATTAGTGCTAAAATTTTATTATCTACGTTTTGTTCTAATTCTAATTTTTCTATTTCAGCAATCATTTCTCTGGCTGTTGCTACAAACGGAACAACAGTATTTCTGGATTCTAAAACCTTATGCGGTTCTTTTATTTCTTTTAATGATTCTGTTGCTAAGTTTATTTCTTTTTGCAAATCTTCTAGTGCTAGAATAATCTCTTGAGTTGAATCTGGAACTATGGTTGGAATTTGAGCAACCTCAACTTGCTTTTCTTGATTTGTAAATATAAAAAAACCAGCAATACCAACAATCAAAAGCATTACTGCGGTTGCTGTAGCAAAAACTGGTTTAAATTGAAAAATCTTAAAAATCTCTGAAAATCGCCCAAAAGGAGCTAAGCTCCTTTTCGCTTCTTTTTCTGTTAAAATCTGAGCTTTAGCAAAAACAACCCATTCATTTTGGGGTTTAATCTGTCGTAATTCCTGTAATTTACCAATGAGTTCTTTTTCTGTCATCATTACTTATTATGACGAAAAAAGAAGAAAAATGTTACAGCTTACCCATTGCTTAGGGGGGTTGAACCCCCCTCAAGCTTGAGGGGGGTTCAACCCCCCTCGGAGAGCTTCTAACGCTCGATGTAGTTGAACTCTTACCGCTCCTTCTGATTTTTCCGACATTTTAGCTATTTCAGATATAGATAAATCATCTAAATAATGCCAAATTAGGACATTTTGATAATCATCTTTAAGCTTTGCTAAAGTTAACCTGATCGTGTTGACATCCGATGTCAACATTGCCATTTCCTCTATGTTTTGACTTGGGTCAATAATAGGAATTGGAATGGCTTCAGTTGGGATAATCTGAACTTTACCTTTTTGGCGATAGTGATCAATGACAAGATTTCTAGCAATTCTATATAAAAACGCTTGAGGATTTTCAATAGTATTTTTTGTTGTTTTATATCTTTTCCAGCAACGCAAAAATGTTTCTGAACAGATATCCTGGGCAGTTTCCTGCGAACTTACTTTCAAATAGACAAAACGATAAATTTTGTCTATATGTTGGTCATAAATTTTACTAAATTCTTTATGTTTATTTGTCATAAAAGCTTGTGTCCTATTGATGCCCTACTATATATATGTATGTCCTATCTATATTTGCTCAGTATTTTGCCTGATAAGCAATATTACTGTTTTCTCCTACTCTTACAATTAAGCCTTGACTAAGCATTTTCTCAAAATCCCTTCTTAATGTTCTTTTAGTTAATTGTGGAAAAATTTCTTGAACTTCATGAACCTGAGCATTACCCTCATTTTTAATAAATTCTAAAATCATTTTTTGCCTATCTGAAATCTCTGGCTCCGCGGGGTTCGACCCCGCGGGGTCAGACCCCGCATAGCGGGGTCTGACCCCGCTATGGCTTTCTGTTTTTTCTAACTCCTCCATTAAATTAAGATAAGCGTCTTGAGCTACTGATATATCTGAAAGAGATACCCAATGTTGTGCTTTGGCTATTTCAAAAAAATCCTGTAAAACCCTTAAGTCATTTAGTAGCAAGTCCTTTGTTGAAAAAAAAAAGAGACCCAGCCCCTATCTTCTCTGAATGAGTTAAAATATCGTTCGCCACTTCTCTCATTTTATATCTTAGCGGCTCTTTTTTAGGAAAAAATAAAGTTAAACGATAAAGGTTATTGGTTGCTTGAATCAAAGAATTTCTGTCCATAGGAAAACTATAGCAAAAATTAAAAAACAAGTCAAAAAAATTATGGTGATGGCGCAACTAGCGCAACTTTTATCAACCAGATATTTCTCTGTCTTTCACCAAAAGAAGTTGTTGATCCGACGATAATAAATTCTCTATCACTAATTTGCTGAACTGAATATGCCCTATCATCGCCTGGTCCGCCAAAAGTGTGAGACCATTCTTTATCTTTATTGCCTTCGGCATCGGTCCTAATCAACCAAAAATCATTTCCTCCAGCGCCAAATGAATCTGTATATCCAGTCAGAATAAAACCTCCATCTCTTGTTTGTTGAACTGATCGCGCCCAATCCCAGCGAGTACCACCAAAAGTGCGAGACCATTCTTTAGTGCCAGTAGCACTTGTCTTAACTAACCAAATATCATGAACTCCCCACATAAAATCTCTTACTCCTGCAATAATAAAACCCCTATCCTTAGTCTGTTGAGCTGAGTATGCTTTATCCCAACCAGTACCGCCAAAATTGTGACTCCACTTATAAGTACCAGTAGCACTAATCTTAAGTAATAAAAAATCTGTTGCCAATTCTTTGTTGTAGCGATTTGTATATCCAGCAACAATAAAGTCACCATTTAGGGTCTGCTGGACTGAGCGCGCGCTCTCCCCGATAATCCCTTGTTGACTACCACCAGAATGAGTATAAGTCCATTCGTGAGTACCAGTGGCGCTAGTTTTAATCAGTTGTAGAAAACTTCCTCCACTCCACCATTTCCGACCAGCCAGAATAAAGCCCCCATCAGTGGTCTGCTGAACTGAGTATGCTTTTTTATGAGATCCTCTTCCAGAACCAAAAGTTTTATCCCATTGTTTTTCGCCATCGGAATTAGTTTTAATCAACCACATAAGACCCCATCCCAAATCCGCACTACTCATTCGTTTCCCAGCTATAATAAAGCCACCGTCTTTTGTTTGTTGAACTGAACGAGCCCAATTATCAACCCGCATTCTAGCAGCATCAGTAGGATGAAAAATGCGATTCCATTTTTTATTGCCTTGAGCATCAGTTCTAATTAACCAACTCGCTCGCCCTCCTATTCCGGGCAGCGTTGTTTGTCCAAGAATAATAAGCCCACCATCATCAGTTTGTTGAACTGAATGTGCTTGATTGTCAAAATCTCTTTTAAAAAGCCAACTCCACTCTTTTTTAGGCGGGTTACTACCTGTTGTGTGTCCTGTAGATTCTTTTACATAAACTTTTATTGTATCGCTTGCTGCTCCCAAACTGGCAGTAATAATTGTTTCGCCCGTTGTAGACGCTGTAAAAACACCCCCTGAAGTAATTGAACCAACATCGGTATTTTCAACTGACCAAGTGGGAGTAGCATTAATTCTTTGCTCAACACCCCATATTTCTGCCGAGAATTGTATTCTACTCTTAGTAGGAAGGGTAATTGACCCCATGCCTGAAAAAATATATATTATTCTAGGAAAAATCGAAACGCTATTTCTTGATTTTGGTGTGCCGTTAATATCATTTCCTCTAGCGTCCTTTCCATTTCTAATAATCACATTATTGCTTGCCCAGCTTACCCAATTAGTGGAAGTGGTACCAGTAGTGGTGGCGCTAATCCGTTCCATTGAAATTCTTTTTTCTCTATCGCCAGCGAACCAGCCAACACAATGCTGATTTTCGTTTTTTATGCAGTCAACTTTATCAACTAAATTCCATTGATTGTCTATTAATTTTAATATTTCGCCTTCATTATGTAACGCCCATTTATGACCATCATTCCCATAAATCAAATCAGCTGGCTCAGAAGTGGTATCATGATTTGTTCTCTCTAAAAGAAAAAATCCCTGAGCTGGAATTGTAGTTGTTACTGCCGTAGAAGTAGAAATTGTGATAAAATCTTCGCCGCTTTTTAATATTCTCCAGCCAGCCAAATCTATTGATGAAGTAGTATTATTGTAAAGTTCAATCCATTCGTCAGTATAATGAGCTTCAGTTCCCATCCAAGCGATCTCGTTGATGACTACGGCTAATGTCGGCGGATAAGAAGTAATAATAGCGACGGTAGTTGAAGTAGTGCTGGTCGCATTATGATTATCAACCACAGTTAGCGTAACTGTAAAATTGCTGGAAGTTGAATAACGATGAGTAGTTGTTGTGCTGGTAGTCGTTGTTGTAGTATTATCTCCAAAATCCCAGACGAAAAAAGTAATTCGGCCATTGGGATCAGTTGAAGAAGTGGCATCAAAAGTAATTTCTTGATTTATTTCTGGATTTTGAGGAGAAAAAGTAAATTTAGCAGTTGGCGGTTGATTTTTTAGTTTAGTAATTTTAATTTTGTCTTTAAATTCTAAAAAAGCCGCGTTCTTTCCACTCTCTCTGATTTTGGCAATAATTTCAGCTTCGCCCTGAAAGTTTTGTTTATCCTGGCTAATTCTAAGTTTAAAATTGCCAGAAAAAAATGTTCCGGAAAAAGTGCTTGTAACATATCTAAATGACGACTGCCAACCATTTATATTTTGATTGTAAATTTCAGAAAGAGTTTTTTCTCGTTCACTCTGTTGGGAAATTTCAAGAATAGAGATTTTTACATCGTAAGTGGCACTTTTTAGATTTGAGACAGAGAAAGCAACTTCAATTTCTTTGTTAACTGGATTTTTTGCTAAATAGGAAAGGTAAATTTGCGGTGCTGGTGTTGCTACTGCTGGTACTGATGGTGGCGTTGGTGTTGCTACTGCTGGTACTGATGGTGGCGTTGGTGTTGCTACTGCTGGTGTTGGTGTTGCAATAATTCCACCTCCGCCAACAATTCTAACAAAAGCACAGCCCTGGTCTTTAATTCTTTGCAAAGTAGTAGTCGCAATTCCTCGAACTCTTATTAAATCATCAAGAAAAGAAAATGGCTTCATTTGTCTCATTTCTATAATTCGAGCCGCCCTAACTGACCCAATCCCAGTGATTCTTATTAAGTCCTGCCTTGAAGCGCTGTTTATATCTATACTATTTCTAAGACAAGGAGTATCTCTAACGTCTCTAACGTCTCTATCTTCTTTTTTGTCTTCTATTCTTTCCTTACATTCTTTTATATTTTCAGGGACAAGATAAGTGCAACCTTGACTTTTAATTTTTTGCAAAGTAGTGGTTCCAATTCCTGAGACCTTTAACAAATCATCAAGAGAGCAAAAAGGCCTTGACTCTATTATTTTACCTGCTATGCCTGGCCCAACTTCAATTAGTTTTTCTAACTCCTGTTTTGAAGCAGTATTTATATTTATACTATTTCTAAGACAAGGGGTATCCCCAGTATCTCTTTTGTCTTTATCCTGTTTTTTAATATCTTCTTTTTTATCTTCTTCTTCTTGTTTTATCCTTTCTCTGGCTGCTCTTTCTCTTTGTGCTACTACAAGCCCTTCTGATTCCTTGTTTAAAACATTAACTCTTTTTGTAAGTTTATCCAACGATTCCTTCATTTCTTTTATTTCTTTACTCTGAGTTGAAATTATCTCTTGTTGTGCTTTTAATTTTGTTTGGAGCTCTTGTTCTACCCTTTGTTCTACATTTGGTGGTGCTGGAGCAACACCTGCCCAAAAAGGATTAATTCTCTGAACATTGCCTAACATTCGTGCACCCCAATTCCAAGCTCCTTGCCCAATAGCCCTTCCTGTATCTACTAAAAAGTCACTAGTCCTTTCCCATGAAGTAGGATTAGTTAAACGTCTTTGACGCTCAACTTCTTGTATTACAAGAAGTTCACGATGCATTATAAGAATCCCATCTCTTGCTATATTCCAATTTTCATTTCTTTTAGAGAATTCAATTGCCTGCCAAACAAAATCAAAATAAATACGAACTGCTTGGCTATGTGCACCATTAGGATTTCTAGTAATTTCATCGATATCTATACCTTGAGCAGCTCGTCCACTTAATACTCTTTTCCCCATCAACTCGGGATCTGTTCCCATTCCTATAAGTTCTAAGCGTCTATCTAAAAAACCCTGCCAAGCTTTTTCTTCTGAGCCTTCTATTCTTCTAGTGCCAAGATATTCATCAACTAAATCCTTTCTTGCCCCCAACCCGATTCTAATAATTTTAGTTAAAACTTCCATTATTCCAACAACGGGAATAGGAAGTGGAGCATCTATTACTGCTCCGGCTATTATTTCTTTTGCATTCATATCAGGAAGAGGAATGGGTTTATTCCAATTCTTTCCAAATTCATATTTTCTTACTTTTCTTTCTATAAATTCTCTACCACCAGGCAAATTCAATATTTGTCGTATGTTAAAAACACCAATATATCGAGGCAAATTAAAAATCTGCAATACCCTATCTTCTAATGACTCTTGCCTAGCTAATGTTTCAGAATAAAATCCTAAACCAAATAAAATAACAGCTATTAAAAATAAAAAAGATAATTCTTTAAGCATAAAATTTTTATTTTAATTCAAGTATCCAAATATTAAAATTACCCCCACGATCTGAATCAAAAACAATCTCCCTTTCATCTATACTAAAAAAGGGGGTTGAATCTATTGCAAACTCTCCTTTTGTCAATTGTCTCTGATCAGTGCCATCGCGGTTCATTATCCAAATATGATTAGACAAAAAAATATCTTCTCTATCAAGATCCCCCATATTTGAATGAAAAACAATCTCTTTTCCATCTGGACTAAAAGAAGGAGATGAGTCATCAACTTCGCCAAATGTCAATTGTCTCTGATTAGTACCATCACGATTCATTATCCAAATATCCCAATTGCCAGTTCGTCTTGAACGAAAAACAATCTCTTTTCCATCTGGACTAAAAGAAGGAGATCCATCAGCAAATTCATCAAATGTTAATTGCCTCTGATCAGTGCCATCGCGGTTCATTATCCAAATATCAGCATTATCAGCTCTATCTGAACCAAAAACAATCTCTTTTCCATCTGGACTAAAAAAAGGAAGCCCATCATTATATTCACCAGATGTCAATTGTCTCTGATTAGTACCATCGCGGTTCATTATCCAAATATCCCAATTACCAGTTCGTCTTGAACCAAAAACAATCTCTTTTCCATCTGGACTAAAAGAAGAAGGTCCATCACCATATTCATCAAAAGTCAACTGTCTTGGATTAGTGCCATCGCGGTTCATTATCCAGATATCTTCAGTTCCTGTTCTATCTGAAGTAAAAACAATTTCTTTACCGTCTGGGCTAAAACGAGGAACTAAACTACTTTCTGGCTCAAAAGTAAGTTGTCTTAGTTTTGGCTGATTCCACCACCACCAAAACACCCCCCCAGCAACAAGGAGTAAAATAATGACCACTATTAAAATAATTTTTTTATTCATAGATTTTAATTTTAAACAAAATAAAAAAACCTGTTAAACAAAACTATTTTTCCATATTAACTTTTTATTTAATTTTCAAAAGAGCTATTATGTCTTTTTTAGCCAAGACCGGCTTTATTTTATTTCAAATTTCAAAGAACTAATCCTATAATACAATCTTTAAAACAAAAAACAAGCTTTCCTCCTGTGGAAAACTTTCTTAGATAGTATTAGATAGTACCCGACACTATCTATTATTTATTCTATGAAATAAGAATAGGGTAATCTTTTTTCTTTTTCTTTCAAAAATTCTTCTGCGAATTTCTGAAATTCTTTTTTATTCTTGCTACTTCCACCAAAGGGAAATTTTTCCAGAATCTCGTCTGGAGCCAGTATTGTGCTTTTCCTTTTTCCTATCCTGTCAGGAAAACTTGAAAATTTATAATTTTCCAAAAAGTTTAACGCTTTATTCCAATTTTTTATTCCCCCTTCTCTCCAGTCCGGTTGAAAAACATCTAAAGGATTAATTATACTAACGTAACGACTCATAGCAGCTGACTGAAAATCGGTTTTCACCACAACGCTCGTATAGCGACTACCAAATACAGCGGCTTTCCGCCCATGAGCTAAATTAAAAGATAAAGCAAACGCCTGATTTGCTTTTTTTAAAAATTTAGGTATTATGTTTTCCACCGCAGGCAAAAGATAAAGATGGTGATGGGTTACAACTAAAGAAAAGTCTAACAATTCAACCAATGGAGCGTGTTCTTTAATAATGAAGCGTGAAGAAACTTTTTCTCCTTGTAGCAAAGATTCACCAACTTTTATAATATCTTTTGGGTAAACATTAGAATTTCTTCGCCCAACATTGGCTGTATGAAACTGGAAAATAAACCTAAAACAATCTTGTTCTGCTTTATAAATTTCTAGTCCTTCTACTACCCGGGAAACAATATGAACTGGCTGATTTTTCTCAAAAAATATTCTACGGTATGGCATATTTTATTATTATAGTTATTATAGTCAGTGCCTTATAGATAGTGTCGGGTACTATCTAGTAACTATCTAGTATCTTTATGTTTTTTAATCTGCTGCTGTAATTCGCTCTTGATTTTATTGATTGCTGTTTTTATATCATCGCTGGAATGTTCGGCTCTTAAAATTTTTTTACCTAAAGGAATTGTGGCTTCAGCATATAAAATATTGCCGTGGCGATGGTGTTTAGTGGTCTGAGCAATTTCAACAAAAACTTCAGTTTCGCTTTTTATTTCAAATTTTTTTAAAAAATGAACAAGCGACCCAATTTTTTCTTCTATATAATCGCGAATCTCTGGAGTTAAGTCTAAATTAGTGGCTTTGATGTTAATTTTCATATTTTTTTAATTTTTTAAAAATGTCTTTATAACAACCATTAGTTAGATAATTTTTTTTTGGCTTTTCTTGAGATTTTTTTTCTAACCTATTCCACCATCTTTTGCCTCGCAATTTTATTATTTTCTGAATGATTGCCGGATCACCTTTATGGCATCGTGAAAAATGACAATAAAAACAGAGTGGTGTTCCATTTTCAACATCAAATCTTAAATGACCATAAAGGCCTTTTGGAAATATGTGATGACAATGAACATCTTTTTTCTTGCAAATCTCACATTGCTTCCCATGTTTTTTAATTATTGCCTGCTGCCATAGTTTATCTCCTTCTGTTCTAAGTTTTTTTTTAAGATTTTTCATAGTAATTAATCACCTCCCGAGGGTCTTTAAACATACTTTAACCTGATTAAGCAATTTCAAATTTTTTACATGAACATAGTTTGCATCTTAAATGTTTTTTCTCTTCCCATTCATGTTGGCAATCTTTTGGTTTTCCGCTAAGTAATCTTTTGACATCAGCCCAAGTTACTTTTTTACTACTACTGCCCTTTATTGCCTTAAATACATTAGAAATATCTGGATACTTTTGATAAAACTGAACACAAAGATATAAATCCTGCTCTGACCTGCCTATTCTTTGCGCTACTGCCTGAATAAGCTTGCCAGTGCCTCTCCCCCATTTTTTGTAAAGGGGGTCTTCTACGATTTCTTGCCCAACCCTATGCTTGCCCTCAATTAAAGTCATGCTGGCAGAAAAGACAGTTTCTATAAGAATAGCTTTCACCTGTTCAGCCAAGTCATCAATTTCTTGTCTCCCTTCTTGTTTTTTAATAATCTTTGTCATTTTGAGACTCTAAAAAGAATTTCATTATTTTCAACGTCAACAACAATTTTTTCTTTTTCTTTAATTTTACCAGAAACAATTTTTAATGAAAGAGGATTTAAGATCATTTTTTGAATAACCCTTTTTAACGGCCGGGCGCCTAAATTAGAATCAAAGCCCTTTTCAGCTAAAAATACTTTTACTCCTTCAGTAAATTTAATTTCAATTCTTTTATTTCTTAAACGATTAATAACCTTAATAAGTTCTAATTCAACTATTTTTTTAATTTCTGATTTATCAAGATGATTAAAAATAATAATATCATCAATTCGATTTAAGAACTCTGGTCTAAATTCTTGACGTAGCGCCTCCATTACTTTTTCTTTTAAGGACTTTTCTTCATCTTTTTCTTCAGCAAGAAAACCCAAAGAGCCCATTTTACTAATATGCTCTGAACCAAGATTAGAGGTCATAATCAAAATAGTATTTTTAAAAGAAGCAGTTCTGCCCTTAGCATCAGTCAAGCGGCCATCTTCCATAATTTGAAGCAAGATATTAAAAACCTCAGAATGAGCTTTTTCAATCTCGTCTAGCAAGATTACACTATATGGTCTTCGCCGAATTTTATCAGTTAATTGACCGCCTTCTTCATAGCCAACATAACCGGGTGGTGAACCAATCATTTTAGAAACTGTATGCTTTTCCATATATTCTGACATATCTAAGCGGACCAAAGCGTTTTCATCATTAAAAAGAAATTCAGCCAATGCCTTAGCAGTCTCGGTTTTGCCAACACCAGTCGGCCCTAAAAATATAAAAGAACCCAATGGCCGATTTTCCTCAGAAATACCAGCGCGTGCCCTTCGGACAGCATTAGAAATTGCCAAAATCGCTTCCTTTTGACCAACAACCCTTTTTTGAAGAATTGTCTCCATTTTTTCTAATTTTTCTGCCTCTTCTTCTAAAAGTCGAGTGGCTGGAATACCAGTCCATCTAGCAACTACACCAGCTAAATCCTGTTCAGAAACTTCCTCTTTTAAGACCGGTCTGTTTCTTTGAAACTTAATCAATCTTGTTTCACAGGATTTTAACTCTTTTAATAATTCAGGAATTTTACCATATTTAAGCTCAGCCACTTTTTGAAGATTAGCCGCCGCCTGCTCTCTTTCCACCTCAAAACGAGCAGTATCAATTTCTTTTTTTAAGTCCTTAATTTTATTAATCGTCTCTCTTTCTGATTTCCATTGCGCTTCCAATGATTTAATTTTTTCTACTATATCAGCAATTTGTCGGCTAAGCGCGTTTTGTTTTTTTGAATCCTTTTTAGTTCCCTCTTTTTCAATCTCCATTTCTTGAAGTTCTTTTTTGAGACGCTCTAACTCCATAGGCTCTGATTCAATTTCCAATCGCAAAGAACTCATTGCCTCGTCCATCAAATCAACTGCTTTGTCTGGTAAAAAACGATCAGTGATATAGCGGTCAGCTAATTCTGCCGCCGCGACCAATGCCGCATCTTTAATTTTTACTCCATGATGAAGTTCATATTTTTCTTTAAGTCCTCTTAAAATAGAAATCGTATCTTTAATTGTTGGCTCTGAAACATAAATTGGTTGAAATCGACGCTCCAAAGCTGGATCTCTTTCAATATATTTTTGATATTCTTTTAAAGTGGTCGCGCCAATCGCCCTTAATTCTCCGCGCGCCAAAGCTGGTTTTAATAAATTAGAAGCGTCAATCGCGCCCTCAGCCGCACCTGCGCCAACCAAAGTATGAAGCTCATCAATAAATAATAGATATCTGCCATCAGCCCGATTCACCTCTTTCAAAAGCGCTTTTATTCTATCTTCAAACTCTCCCCGATATTTAGTACCAGCAACTAAAGCGCCCAAATCCAAACCAATTATTTCTTTATCTTTTAAAGAGTCAGGCATCCGACCAGAAACAATTTTTTGAGCCAAGCCCTCAACAACCGCTGTTTTACCAACTCCCGCCTCACCAATTAAAACCGGATTATTTTTTGTTCGTCGGGATAAAACCTGCATTAATCGGCGAATTTCATTTTCCCGGCCAATAACTGGATCTAATTTACCCTGACGAGCTAAAAGGGTTAAATTCCGAGCATATTTTTCAATTACCTGATATTTTGTTTCTGGGGTTGGGTCAGTGACTTTTTGTCCGCCCCTAATTTGAGCTAAAATTTTTAAAGCGGTCTCATAATCTATTTTACCAACCTCTGCAACGCCTGCCCCACCGCCAGATTGTAAAAAAACCGCTTTATCTAAAATCTCTTTTGCCCTTGTTTCAACGCTTAAAAGCGCCAAAAAAAGATGTTCTACAGAAATAAATTGATCGCCCATTTTGCCTGATTCCTGACGAGCCCTATCCAAAACCTTAGCCATATCTTGGGTTAAATAAAATTGGCCAAATGCTTGCGGAGTTGCTATGGTTGGAATTTGAGTCAATCCAGCTTTTGCTTTTTTCTGTAAATCCTCGATATCCGCGCCCATTCTTTGAAGCAAATTCAAAATCACGCTTTCTTGTTGATAAAGCAAAGAACATAAAAGGTGCAAGGCGTCAATTTGTTGTTGTCCGTTTTCTTGAGCTAAATCTTGAGCTGAAATTATTGCCTCTTGCGCCTTATGAGTAAAATTTTGTGGTCCAGTGAACATAGTAATTTTATTTTAGAAAAAAAATCAAAAAAAATCAATACATTGAATAATCACCTCCCGAGGATGCTTACTGGGATAATAATGCGTTATTAAAAGTAAAAGGAGGGTCAGACCCTCCTTTTTATATTTTTTAACAACTCAATAATTTTTCTAAAAATTCATCTAAATTTGCAGTCGCCACTCCTAAATTATAATCATTACGTCCATAATAAACAAATAATTTATCTTTAATAATAACTGCGCCACAGGAATAAATTATTCCTGGTTTTCCAAAATTTAGGTTCTCAGCATCTAAAACCGGTCTTTTGCTTCTGGCAATAACTAAAGAAGGATTTTTCAAATCAAGAAGCATTGCTCCTAATTTATATTTTCCAGAATCGCGCATTTCTTGAGCATGATAAAAAATAAGCCAACCCTTATCTGTTTTAATTGGAGAAGGACCAGCTCCTCTTACCCAATCATGCCAAAAACCTTGTTGTGAGATTCCATTGTAATAACTCTTAATATGTCTGTTGTTATCAAAATTTAAATTATCAAGATATTCTATTAAAATCTCAGGAGATAAGCTATGTAAAAGAGCATATTTGTTATTTAATTTTTCTGGAAAAAGAACCCAGTTTTTATGCAATTCGCCTGGCGGCGAAATTAAAATCGCTTGTTCCCAGTTCCATTTCCTGTTTAAAAAATCATCTGCCTTGATGGAAGTTAAAGCCACGCCAGGAGGATTACCACCATCAAAAGCAATATAAGTCATAAACAATCTATCTTCTATTTTCACTATTCTTGGATCCTCACAGCCCGAATGACCCCAACCAGAGAGATAATTATAGCTTCTCTTGCTAGAAGGATTTAATTCAAAAGATTCTCTCGGTAGATAGATTGGTTTGTCTAATCTTTCAGAGATATTGATTCCATCTTCGCTAATAGCCAATCCCATTACTGAAACATCTCCTTCAGTAATCGCTCTATAAACAAGATAAACCCTTCCTTGTTCATAAATAGCGCCAGCGTTAAAAACACCTTTACTTTCCCACAAATATTTAGTTCTTGGTTCTAAAATAGGATTTTTTTCAAATTTTATTAATTTAGGCAGTTCTTCTTCTTTAATATCTTCATAAATATCTTCATAAAAATCCATTGTTGCGACACTAATGCCTTTATCAATTTCACTATAATAATATAAAAACCACTTTTCTTTTAATTTTGCCAAGCCACCAAGAACAATCTTATTATTTTCTGAACTAAAAATTGGCTCTTTTGTTCTCCATAAAACCCTGTTTGAATTTTCTTTATCAAAAAGAGCTAATCCCCAAGAATAAATTTTATTTTTTCCTACTTTTTGCGTTATGTTATAGGCAAGTAAAATTCCTTGTTTTATCACAACTGGATTTGGGACTATTTTTATTCCAGAAACAGACAAAGCTGTTTTCATTTTGTCATATTTATAGTCCTGAGTCATAACTAACTCTTTTAAGGTAATTTTGCCTCTTTTTTCCCATTTTAAAAGATCTTTTGAAAAAGCACCATGAAGTTCGCTTTTATTAGTTCCTGTTTTTATTACTTTATAAGTTAATAAATAGCCCTCTTTTATTTTTATTAATTTTGGATTTGAACACCTGGCCTCTTTTTCTTTAAAAATTGGATTTTTATTGTATTTTTCAAAATTTATTCCATCTTTACTGATTGCTAAACAAATAACTGAATCAAGTTTTTTATTTTTATCTTTACTTTTTACTTCGTAAAACAAAAAGACTTTTTCATCTTTAACAATACTAGTTAAATTTGAAATCTCTGTTATCTCAAAAGTTTTTTTAATATCAGAAATTAAAACTGGATTTTGAAAATAGTTTTTAATTTGTATCTTAAACATAAAACCATTATATATTATTATATATATAATTAAAGTTTATTTTTCAACAAGACCGTTAATAATTTTTCTAATTCGTAAGTTGCTAAACAAGAAAATTTATCACCAGCACCATAATAGACAAATAATTGTTTATTTTTAATAACTGCTCCAGATGGAAAAATAATCGCGCTCGGATATCCATATTTTACCTCATATTCTACTCTTGGAGATAAGAAAAAACCTTTGCTTTTGGCAATCACTTTTGTCGGATCATTTAAGTCCAAAAGAGCAACGCCAATACCAAAAATATCTGGATTAGGCTCACTAATTCCCTTGATATAAGATAATATTAATAACCAACCCTGTTTTGTTTTTATAGGAGGCGCGCCAACTTCAATTTCTAAATCTGGAGTAGGAAGAAATAAAATATTTTTGCCTTCTTTGTCTTTCTCTAACCACCATTTATCCCAATATTCTTGAGATAAGATATCTTGAATATCATCAAAGAATGCAATTCCAGTTTTTAATGGCCGTAAATCTGGTTCCAAGGCAAAAATGACTACCATTTTTCCATTAATTCTTTCAGGAAAAAGAGTCATTGCTTTTGCGTTAAATGGTGTTACAATGCCGTGTTTAGTAATTTTTTTAAAATCTTTAGTTGTTGCTAAGGCAACCTTTACATGTTCTTTATTGGGAGGAAAATGAGAAACAGCAGTATAAAAAATATAATATTGATTTTCAAACTTGGTTATTCTTGGATCTTCACAACCATAATATTCCCATTTATGTTCTGGCTTCAAAAATAAACGATGGTTCTTAAAATCAACTCCATTTTTACTATTAGCATATCCCAAGAAAGAAATGTGAAATTTTGGTTTAGTTTCATCAAAAAATTGAGAAGAGTGAGCTCGATAGATCATATGAAAAATATCTTTTTCATCTTTAATAACGCAAGGATTAAAAGCACCGTCAGCTTCCCACCAATTTTTTATATTGGGTTTTAGAATAGGATTTTTTTTATGCCTAATAAGCTTCACTTTATAATCAATATTTTCTACTAATTTTTCTAAAAGCTCTTCTATTTTTATTGTTGCCACTCCTAATGTTTCATCTGCTGCTCCATAATAAATAAATAAACGTCCTTTAATTACTACTGCTCCACAAGAAAAAACTACATTTGAAATAAAGCCTTGAATTTCATAACTTTCCTGCGGTTCTAAAATAGGAAAATCTAATCTTGAAAGAAGATGAGTTGGATTTTTAAGATCTAATAACATAGCGCCTAAACGATATTTTCGATCTTGCGAAGAAACGCCGTGATAAATCAAAAGCCATCCCTCTTTTGTTTTTATTGGTGGTCCACCAATGCCAATTTTTCGGCTATCCCAACTATTTGTTCTGGGCATAAACCAACAGCTTCCTTTAATCCAATGGTCATCTTTAAAGTCCAAATCTTCAACAAAATCAATCCAAATACAAGGATGAAAGCGGTGAAAAATAGCATATTTTCCATTAATTTTTTGAGAAAGAATGCAGGCATTTTTACTATCTATTCCTGGAGGTGAAATTAAGACCGGTTTTACCCATTTTCCCCACTTAAAGGACAAAAAATCTTTTACCTTAATAGAAGTCAAAGCGACTCTGGTTGGATGAACTCCATCATAAGCGGTATAACACATATAAAAACGGTCGCCTATTTTGGTAATTCTGGGGTCCTCACAACCAGACCAAGCCCCTGGCTTAGCTTTCATTTCAAAATTTTCTCGCGGTTTATAAATTGGTTCTGACAATCTTTGGTCAATATTAAAACCATCTTTACTAATCGCCAATCCAAATGTAGAAGTATTGTCGTTAGAAAAAGCCCGATAAACAATATAGACCCTTCCATTTTCATAAACAGCAGCGGCATTAAAAACACCTTTACTCTCCCAAGGATGTTCTTTTCTTGGTTTTAAAATAGGATTATTTTTATAACGTTCTAACTGCATAATTTGATTTATGTTTTATAATATTATATAATTATATAATATCATAAATGAAAAGTAAAATACAATAAAATATGAACATCGCTTTTGGAGATATTATTATTTATATCGGAATTTTTATTACTCTATATATAACAACATTATGGTTGGTTGTTTTTGAAGAAAATAAAAATAAAATTTACAAGCCAAAATTAAAAAAGAATTATCCAAATACCTGTATTATTGTCCCTTGTTTTAATGAAGAAAAAACAATTATTAAGACCGTTCGTTCTCTGCTTGACTTGGACTATCCAAAAGATAAATTAGAAATACTGATTGTTGATGATGGCTCAACAGATAAAACCTATCAGCAAGCGGAAAAATTATTAAAACATAAACAGGTAAAATTATTTCATAAAGAAAATGGCGGAAAGTGGACTGCCTTAAATTATGGTATAGAAAGAACTAATGCAGAGTTTATTGGCTGTTTAGATGCTGACTCTTTTGTTGTGCCTGATGCTTTAAAAATAGTGATGGCTTATTTTAACGATAAAAATATTATGGCAGTCACCTCTTCTCTTAAGGTTTATCAACCAAAAAATATTCTTCAACAATTTCAAAAAATAGAATATATTATCATGATAACTTATCGCAAGGTTTTTTCTTGGTTAAATGGACTTACTGTTATTCCTGGACCTTTTTCAATTTATCGAAAAGAAGTTTTTGAAAAACTTGGTTTGTTTGTTTATGGGCATAATACAGAAGACTGTGAAATGGCCCTTCGTCTTCAAAGTAAAAATTGGCGCATTGCCAATGCTCCTGACGCTTGTGTCTATACAACAACCCCTACATCTCTAAAGGGACTTCAAAAACAAAGAGTGAGATGGTATCAAGGGTCTGTAAGAAACGGCTGGGATTATAAATTTATGTTTATGAATAAAAAATATGAAGACTTTGGATTATTTATTTTACCAACAATACCCTTAGCTATTTTAACTTTTATAATAATGATACTTTATGCTTTGTTTTTATTTGTTCAAAGTATAATTAATAGATTTATTGCTTGGCAAGCGATTGGTTTTAGTTTTAACCAAATAGTATTTAGTCCAAACTGGTTTTTTATTAATACATCAGCCTCTTTCCTAATAGGATTTTTTGTCTTAATTTTAATCATCACAATGTTTATCATTGCTAATAAAATATCAAATGAAAAAATTGTTTTTAAAAAAGACTTTCTGTTCTTTATTTTTTTGTATAGCCCCCTTTATTTAATTTGGTGGCTGGGCGCCTTACAGGCAATAATTTTGAAGAAAAAAATTCGTTGGTAAATAAATATGTTTAAACAAAGACCACCATTAACTTTCAAAAAATATGTCTTAACTTTTTTTATTGTGGCAATAATATTTACTCTTGGTTTTTTAACAAGTGATTATTTAAATGATAAAAGATTTTTAGAAATAAATAGAGCAAGAGAAGAATTTCAAATACAAATTATGGGGCTGGAAACTCAACTTGCTCATTTTAAAGACATTCTTTGTCCTGATATTGGCGATGATATTTTAACCCATGAACTTCATGTAATTGGAGAAAAGCTCCAATTTATGAAAAATGATTTAGGTGTAGATCACCCTGAAGTTCTTCATTTAAGAAAACATTATTCCCTTCTCCAGGTTAGACATCATCAATTTTCAAAAGAACTTAATCAAAGATGCAATCTCGGATTAATTCATATTCTCTATTTTTATGCTGACAACAGGGCTTGCCCTAAATGCGAAAAACAGGGATATATTTTAACCCATCTCCGAAAAAATCATCCTCATTTAAGAATATATTCATTTGATTATAATCTTGAGCTTCCAGCTTTAGCAGTTGTTAAGCCAATAATTCCTCCTAAATATCTTGAAGAAACACCAAAAAATCGAAACAATAGAATTGTTTCGTCTGTTCAAAAAGAATATTTGCCAATCATTGTGATTAATGAAAAACCATTCTTTGGCTTTCAGGATTTAGATGCAATGAAAGGGATTTTGGAGATTGAATAAGCTTTTGTTTTTTTATTTCTTATAAGAAAAATAATTAAAAAACTCTTTAAAAAG
>Ga0136715_1000004_pt1 | contig 47199 bp, 41 predicted proteins | sample SedPBSmetaG_FD_104916 | JGI IMG/M metagenome (GOLD analysis project Ga0136715, IMG submission 104916) | Freshwater sediment bacterial and archeal communities from Indian Creek, Illinois, USA to study Microbial Dark Matter (Phase II) -... | ecosystem: Environmental > Aquatic > Freshwater > Creek...
CATATCCTGGATGCAGCCCGACATTTCCGGTAATTGTGGTCGCTCCGGTATTAGTGATTGTAGAGCCGGCCAAAACTGCAAAGGTGGATGTTGTTCCAAGATTCACGGGCGCTTGGAATGCCATTGTAGGCGTTATCATGGTTACTAACATTAACAGTGTTAGTAGTAATGATACAAACCGCTTCTTATTGCGGGTTTTCATAGTATTTCACTTCTCCTTTTTAGTTAACTTTAAAACACAGAGCATTACTCTTTTTTCTGCAATCCTGAAGGCACGTCTCTGCCTGCCGCCAGCCGACCGATCCTTTGCTGTTGCAACTCTTTAATCTTTACAGTCGATGGCTGTTCCCTCTTCATAAAATAAATCTTTGTAGAATGATCTATGCCGTAATCATCAGAGATGACGATATCGTCGTGTCCAAAATTCTCCACTGATGCCACCTGCAGGTCATGAATTCGCCTTATGAAAACCTCCTCAATTATTAAAATTTGCAATCTTTCAAACCTCACTCATTGTTTTTATGTCATCTGACAAAATGCCCAGAAGTACTGTCGCTTTATTTTATATAAATAGTTTCTGAGAAGTCAATCAGCACTGTACTTATAAACAAATAAAGAAAAACAAGCCTTGTCAATATCATAAGGATTGCTTGTAGGTGGTGGAAGTACATTAAAGAATTCTGATAACAAATGTTTGATTCCACTGTAATAGCTCACCCAATAAATGGAATAACAAACTGATACTTTAAATTGAAAAAGTCTTTGAAACTGCCTATAACCACTGAGTTTTTCGACATTTTTATGCTATAATAGTAATAGTATAATAGTAGAAGAAATATTACACAAATATAGCAGATAAACTAAACATGAAAAAGCCAAAAACCGTTTGAAAAAGATCCGAACTGCTGACGTTGAGTGCTGCAGAAGAGTTCTATAGTCAATTGCTGGTAAGGATTCACGCACCAAACTATGGATATAAAGGACGGAGAGATAAGTTGAATAAAAAAAAAAGATTCTGACACGCAAAAAGAGATCGACTCAACCAGTGAGTATAATAACACAAATATAGAGAAAACACCGGATGCAGACTTTCCCATCATCGGCATTGGTGCTTCCGCCGGTGGTTTGGAAGCTCTGGAACTCTTCTTTGGGAATGTGCCGGAAAAAAGCGGTATGGCTTTTGTTGTGGTTCAGCACCTGGATCCGACGCGCGAGGGCATGATGGTGGAACTGCTCAAACGTGCAACCGTCATGCCCGTCTTTCAGGCCCAGGAGCACACGGCCGTCCAGCCCGACTGCGTCTATCTTATCCCGCCAAACAAGGATATGTCCCTCTTATACGGGGTGTTACACCTTTTCGATCCGGCAGCGCGCCGCGGCCTTCGCCTGCCCATTGATTTCTTTTTTAGCTCCCTAGCCGATGACCGGCAGGAACGGAGCATCGGAGTGATCCTCTCTGGCATGGGCAGCGACGGGACGCTGGGAATTAAGGCCATCAAGGAAAGAAACGGAGTGGTCTTTGCACAGTCTCTGGCTTCGGCGAAATTCAATGGTATGCCCAAAAGCGCTATCAGTACCGGCTTAGTTGACGTTGTGGCCCCGGTGGAGGTGCTGCCCTTAAAGATTATTGCCTATCTTAAGCACAAACCCCTGATCATCGACCACTCCGAACCGACATTGGCAGACATAGATAGCAGTGCCTTCGAAAAGATTGTCATTCTCCTGCGCTCACAGACAGGCCACGATTTTTTTCTTTATAAGAAAGCCACCATCTATCGCCGCATCGAGCGGCGTATGGGCATACACCAGATTGAAAATCTCGCAACATATATCCGATTCCTTCAGGAGAACCCCCATGAACTGCAGCTGCTCTTTAAGGAACTTTTGATTAGTGTCACCAGCTTTTTCCGCGACCCGGAGGCGTGGGAGCAGTTGAAAAACCAGGCACTCCCGGAGCTTTTCGCCAGGCGTGTGCCTCATCAGCCCCTGCGGGCATGGGTGCCCGGCTGCTCCACAGGGGAGGAAGCCTATTCCCTGGCCATTGTTTTTAAAGAGGCACTGGAACAGCTCGACCCAACCATAAATTTCCCGTTTCAAATCTTTGCCACTGACCTGAACTGTGACGCCGTGAAAAAAGCCCGTCAGGGCTTCTATTCGGCTAACATTGAAGCAGCTGTTTCCCCGGAACGGCTCCGCCGCTTTTTCATCCAGGACGAACACGGTTATCGCGTAGCTCAAGAGATCCGCGAGATGGTTGTTTTTGCTTCCCATAATGTGATCATGGATCCACCCTTCACCAGGATGGATATCCTGAGCTGCCGCAACCTACTCATCTACCTGACCCCCAAGCTGCAGAAAAAGATCATGGCACTCTTCCAATACAGCTTACATCCAGGCGGGATCCTTTTTCTGGGGAGTGCAGAAACTACCGGCAGCTTTACCGACCATTTCGTGTCGCTGGAAGGCGAAGGGCGACTTTACCGGCGGCTGCAGTCCAGCCCGCATGCGGAGTTGTTCGAATTTCCTTCCTCGCGCTATCCCGTTTTGTCCGGTGCGCTGGAAACGGCTGTAACTCGTTCGCAAGTAAAAAAGCATATCCCGAATCTGGAGGAGCTAGCTAACCAGTTGATTCTGCAGCGCTACGCTCCAGCAGCCGTAATGCTCAACGACAGGGGGGATATTCTCTATACCAGTGGACGAACGGGCAAGTACCTAGAACCGGCAGCCGGCAAGGCCAACTGGAACATTTTCGCCATGGCCCACGAAGGGCTGCGCTACAGTCTAAGCAGTTCCTTTCAGCAAGCGCTCCGCCAAAACAGCCCGGTAACCCTGAAAAACTTAAAGATAGATACTGATAATGGGAAACACACCGTAGATGTCACCCTCCAGCTGCTCCCGGAAACAGAGGGGCAGCATCGATTGGTCATGATTGTCTTTACAGAAGTCAAATTGCCTTCCCTGATTAAATTGCCAGGCAGGGCTAAACGGGCATCTGCCCACAAAAACCGTGTGGGGGAGTTGGAGTTAGAACTGGCGCAAGCCCGCCAGGAAGTGCAGGCCTTTCATCAAGAGATGCAGACATCCCAAGAAGAACTCTTATCCGCCTACGAGGAACTGCAGTCCACCAATGAAGAGCTGCAATCCACAAACGAGGAAACAACCTCTTCCAAAGAAGAAATGCAGTCCTTGAACGAAGAATTGCAGACGGTTAACTACGAGCTGCAAACAAAGGTGGAAGAGCTGTCCCGGGTTAATAACGATATGAAGAACCTGCTCGACAGCACGGACATCGCTACTTTATTCCTGGATAACAAGCTTTGCGTGCGGCGATTTACCAGCCAGACGGCCAAAATCATCAAGCTGATCCCCGGCGACTTGGGACGGCCGATCACGGACATTACCTCCGACCTGTCCTACCCGGAACTGGCCGTAGACGGGCAAGAAGTGCTGCGCACACTTATATTCACTGAAAAATCGGTCACTACCGGCGACGGGCGCTGGTTTAGGGTGCGTATCATGCCCTACCGCACGATTGAAGACAAAATTGACGGCCTGGTGATTACCTTTACAGACGTCACAGTTTTAAAGACGCTGGAGACTGCTCTTATGCAGACTCAGGCTGAGTTGGAGAAACGCATGGCTAAAAAAGATATTGAACTGAACAAGGCCGGGCAGAGACTGCTGGATGAAATAAAGCGGACGAAATCTGAAAAACACGGGAGAGATCGGTATGAGCAAGAAAAATGACAAGTTGTCGGAGGCGCTGCGCCGCCGTGCAGAGGGACTATTGAAAGATAGTAAGCCAAAAGGATCTTTCCCTGCTGCGCCTGCTGATTTGCAGCGGCTCGTCCACGAACTGGAGGTACACCAAATTGAGCTGGAGATGCAAAACGAGGAACTGCAGCAAGCGCGCTCAGAGCTGGAGGCATATCTTGGCCAATACACTGACCTCTATGATTTTGCTCCCGTAAGCTACTTCACCCTTGAGCGCAACGGAACGATCAGTCAAGCCAATCTGACAGGGGCACGCCTATTGGGGGTAGACCGTTCCGGTTTGGCAAAGCGTCCCTTCGGTTTATTCGTTTCTGCCGAATACAGACCCATTTTAAACATTTTTCTGGAAAAAGTATTTAAAAATGAAGCCAAAGAGACCTGCGAGATAGTAATCCAAAAAGAGGGAATAGAACCACTCCATGTGCACATTGAAGGCAGGTCTTTTGAAAAAGGAGACCAGTGCCGCATTGCAGTGGTGGACATCAGCGAGCGCAAGCAGGCGGAAGAAGCGCTGCGGGCGAGCAACAAAAGGCATAAAGATCTGCTGGAACAGACCAGCGACTGGGTTTGGGAGATAGACTCAAAGATTAAATATACATACACTAATCCCAGGATATTAGAAATAATGGGCTATAACTCTGCTGCAGAAATTATTGGAAAAACACTTTTCGATTTTATGAAACCTGAAGAAGCCAAAAAATCTAAAATGTTTTTTGAAGATATGATGCTGCGGAAAGAGAGTTTTGCTTTATTTCAGCATGCCACGCTCCACCCGGAGGGTCACCCAGTCTTTTTTGAAACAAGCGGGATACCCTTTTTTGATGAGCAGGGCTGTCTTCAGGGCTACCGCGGCATTTCCAGGGATGTAACAGCAAGAAAGCAAGCCGAAGCGGAGGCCGTTCGCGTCGAAGCACTTCAAAATATTGAAATTGAAAGGATGCGCCTAGCCAGAGAACTGCATGATGAAATGGGCATGATTCTCTTCGCCCTCAAGTTGGACCTTCAACTGCTCAGCACGGCAGTTTCTGAGGCAGATATAAAGCTGCGGGAAAGGCTGCAAAATAGTATAACTAAAGTTAATGATTCCATAGTACAAGTTCGCCATAAAACCGCTTATTTACGCCCCCCTGTACTGGACATTCTTGGTCTGATTGTAGTATTAAAAGACCTGGTAGAGGAAATGAACCAGAAAATGAGCATGAATACCCAGCTGAGGGTTGGCTCGGAGACAGCCGAATTTAGCCCGGAAGTGGAAATCACTCTTTATCGCTGTATCCAGGAATCTTTGACCAATGCGGCCCGTCATGCTTCCGCCCAAAATTTGACTGTTGACCTTACATGGAACTCAAAGACGGTTACCTGCAGGATTAAAGATGATGGCATAGGTTTTGATCCAAATGCTTATAACGACTATTCCTCTAGCCATTTCGGCTTGCTGGGTATGAAAGAACGGGTGTTTTTGTTAAAAGGAACAATTGAAATAAATTCTTCCCCCGGACAGGGGACCGATATTATCATCAATATACCACTCAGTCAAAAGTGAGGTGTTTCCTGTGCGCATTTTATTAGTAGATGACCATGCGATTTTTCGCCTGGGACTGCGTGCCTTGTTGGAAACCGAGGAAAGTATTGCTGAGATTGTTGGTGAGGCGGGAGACGGCCTTGAGGCGCTGGCCCTCATTGCAGAAAAGGCTCCTGATGTGGTTGTTATGGATATCTATATGCCGAAGCTCAACGGACTTGAAGCAACGAAAGAGATACAAGAGCGTTTTCCAAAGACAAAGGTAGTTATCCTTTCCAGTTATGCGGACAAAGTGTATGTGAAAGAAGCTTTAAAGTTTGGTGCATTGGGATTTGTGATTAAGGATGCTGTTTTTGATGAACTCAAAGTAGCGCTAAACGCCGTAAAAAATAACAAAATTTATCTAAGTCCAGGGGTGCTGGAGCCTTTCGTGACTCACTATATGGAGTCACCTCCTGTGAGCAATGCTTTAAATTCATACAATAATCTTACAATAAGGGAACAGCAAATATTTAATCTTTTCAGCCATAACTGCAGCCGTAAGGAAATCGCCCAGAGCTTACGAATAAGCCCCAAAACAGTAGACACGCATCGTTTTAATCTTTTACAAAAATTAAACCTCAAAAGCGAGACAGAACTAATTGAATTTGCCAAAATCATTAAACAGGAAATATCCTGAAGTATAAGTTTGCTCTGTAACTTTAAAAAATTCTTTCAGGGATGGTGGTGGAGGCTGTAATTTAACGACAGCCTCCACCTTTTTTTCTTAAAATTTTTTATATTTTTTTTTAAAGCAGGCAGGAATTTCTCATAGGGGGCAGAATCAATATAGAAGTGGATCATAGTGGGGATAAGTGGTTGAAAAGGGATGGAGCAGAGGGGCAGGCTGGAACCATGTTAATGGGTGAATATGTACATATTATGGACGAGAAAGGGAGAGTTAACGTTCCGGCGCGCCTGCGGGAAGAGCTAGGAGATAATTTTGTGGTTACCAGGGGGCTGGATAACTGCCTTTTTATCTATCCTGCCGGGGAATGGGCGATCCTGGCTGCGAAGTTGAGAAACCTTCCTTCCAGCAAGGCCGAGGCACGAGCTTTTTTGCGCCGCCTTTTCTCCGGTGCGGCAGAGGTGGAGCTGGACCGGCAGGGGCGGGTGCTTATTCCCCCACCGCTGCGGGAACATGCTTCTTTGCAGAAGGAAGTAATTTTTATTGGTGTATCCAACCGCGCCGAGCTTTGGAGCAAGGAAAAATGGGAAGAATACAGCAAGGAAGCAGGCCGGTCATTTGAAGAGGTGGCTGAAAAAATGGAAGATTTTCCATTTTAATAAGGTAAATTTATGACAGCGGACAAAGAAGAAGCAAGACTCTGGCATATACCGGTAATGCTGCAGGAGACCCTGGAACTACTCGAAGCGGCTCCCGGAAAGGTTATCATCGATGCTACGCTGGGTGGGGGCGGGCACGCCGCAGCGCTGCTGGAAAGAATAGTCCCTGGCGGCAGGTTGATTGGCTTGGACCGGGATAAGGATGCCCTGACAGAGGCAAGGGAAAGGCTTTCCCCATATAAAGATGCGCTGTGTTTGCAAAAAGCCAATTTTGCAGAAATACGTAAGGTGCTTGCGCGGTGCGGCGCCAACGCAGTGGATGGTATCCTGTTTGACCTGGGGGTCTCTTCCCACCAGTTAGATAGCCCCAGAAGGGGCTTTGCGTACCGCCGTGATGATCTTTTGGATATGCGCATGGATACGGAGCAAAAGCAGACGGCGGGAGATCTTTTAAATGATCTTGGTCATGGGGAACTGGCCGCAATATTTCGCCGTTATGGTGAGGAAAAATGGGCCGGGAGAATCGCCTCTTACATCGTGGAACGGCGGCGTAAAGAAAAGATTGCCCGCAGCGGTCAACTGGTGGAGATAATCCGGGAGGCCATACCTGCCGCAGCCAGGCGCAGGGGCGGTCATCCAGCCAAGCGCGTTTTTCAGGCTTTGCGCATTGCGGTTAATGATGAACTGGAAAGCCTGCAGCAGGGTCTGCGGCAGGGGATTGCGGCGCTGCGGCCGGGTGGGAGGATTGTCGTGATTACTTATCATTCCTTGGAAGACAGGGTTGTAAAAGAAATCTTTCGCCAGAGCTGCAGCGGTTGTATTTGTCCTCCGGGACTACCGCGTTGCTGCTGCGGCAAAATGAATGAGCTGAGGTTGTTGACAAGAAAAGCGCTGTTTCCTACGGAAGCAGAAACAGGCCTTAATCCCCGGGCCAAAAGCGCCCGTCTGCGCGCGGCGGAGAAACTGCCCGTCCTTAATCCTGAAGCCGGTTCTAATCAATAGCGGAGGTGAATAAATTGTTAGCAGCAAGAAAACCAGCAGAATTTATTCCCGAAATTAGAAAAAAGACAGCTTTTCGCCCGGCAAGGCAAAATTATCAAAAGCACAATCCCTGGCAAAAACCCGTCATCTCCAGGGAAGTTACGCTTTGTTACGCACTCATCCTTATTTTAATTATTATCGGGGTAGGGTTGGTCGGTACGTATGGACGGGTAGCAGCCGTAAATTTTCAGGTGCAGCAAGCAAAAATGGAGATATCCCGCCTCCAAGAGGAAGGGGCATATCTCAATCTGGAGGTAGAAAAGATGTCTTCCCTGGGGAGAATTGAACACATTGCCAAAACTAAACTGGGGCTGCAATATCCGGAAGGGAGGCAGTGGGTGTTCTTATCCTCCCATGATGGAATTTACCGTAATGGCAGATAATGTGAGAGGTATAAAATGTTAAGAGATGCCGCCTCCCATTTGCATGTACGTAAGAGAATCAAGCTTGTTTTTTGCTTTACGTTGCTGCTTATGGCGGTGCTGCTGCTGCGCCTGGGTTGGATACAGTTTGTCCGTGGGGAAGAATTGACGGATAAAGCCTGGGAACAGTGGAACCGGAATATTACGACCCGTTCATATCGAGGCGAGATCTATGACCGGCATGGCCGTCTCCTGGCCGGCAGCGCTACGGTGGAAACCGTTGTGGGCATTCCCCCGCAAATTGAAGATCCTCTCTTTACTGCCAGAGCTCTTTCTCCTGTGCTGGAGATGGACGAAGGGCGTATATATGAGTTGATCACGCAGGATCGGGCTGCTGTTTATATTAGAAGGAAAGTTGTGGAGGAAACGGCACAGGAGGTAAGGTTGTTAAATTTACCGGGGATAACTTTCACCCAGGAAAGCAAACGTTTTTATCCGGGCGGCACGCTTCTCTCTCAGCTATTGGGCTTTGTGGGAATGGACCAGGGATGGAGCGGTCTGGAAATATATTTCGAGGAGGAACTGAAGGGCAGGGATGGCAGTATCGTTTTTCCAGCCGATAACCTGGGGAGAGCCATCCTTGGGGCGCACCGTTTTGTCTCTCCGCGGAAGGGGCGGGACCTGCGCCTTACCATCGATGCAACCATCCAATTTATTGTCGAGCGGGAACTTTCCCTGGCTATGCTGGAATATGATCCCATCCGGGTGATGGCGCTGGCAGTGAATCCGCAGACAGGAGAGGTGCTTGCGGCTTCTTCCAAGCCTGACTTCAATCCCAACCGTTACAGTGATTATGACAAGCAGTACTGGCGCCTTTTTCCGATGACCGATACCTTTGAACCAGGGTCCACCTTTAAACTGATAACGCTTGCCGCTGCTTTGGAAGAAAATCTTTTCCGTGAAAATGAGGGTTTCTTTTGTTCGGGATATACAACCATAGCCGGTTATAATATAAGGTGCTGGACTGCCGACCGGGGAGGCCATGGCCCGATAAATTTTTTGGAGGCTGTTCTGTTCTCCTGCAACCCTGCGTTTATCACTTTGGGAGAAAGGCTGGGCGCCCAGCGGCTGTTCGATTATATCAGAGCTTTTGGTTTTGGCACCAGAACGGGGATCAATTACCCCGGCGAAGGTGCCGGGTTGGTCTTCCGCCCGTCCCAGGTCGGCCCTCTGGAGCTTGCTACCAGCTCTTTTGGGCAGGGTATTTCGGTGACACCTCTGCAACAGGTTATGGCAGTATCTGCCGTGGCCAATGGCGGTTACCTGTTACGTCCCCAATTGGTGAAGGATGTCCGCGAAGCGGATGGTTCCCTTGTACGGGAAGGTTCCAAAGAAATTATCAGACAGGTGATCTCCCGGGATACGGCCAGACGTGCGGCTTTAATTATGGAAGAGGCAATTAAAGAAGGAAGTGGCGTCAATGCTGCGGTGGAAGGTTACCGTATTGCCGGCAAAACGGGAACAGCGCAAAAAGTGGGCCCGGGAGGTGCGTATCTATCCGGCGAATATATCCTTTCTTTTATCGGTTTTGCCCCGGTGGATAACCCGCAGGTGCTGCTTTATGTGGCAGTGGATGGAGCGAGGCGGGGTCCCCAATGGGGTTCACAGGTTAGCGCCCCCCTGTTTCGGACTATGATGAAAGATATCCTTGCACACCTGGAAATACCCCCGGATAAGCCTAGGGATGTAGAGGCCGTACGCATGGTTGAAGTTCCATCGTTAAAAGGCCTTACTGTGAATGAAGCAGGAGCGCTCCTTGATACGAAAGGGTTGATTTTGAAACTGGTCGGTTCCCAGGGGGTAATCGTGGATCAAACGCCAAAAGCGGGAGCAACTGTACCGCTGCACACGAGTATTATTGTTTACATGGAAGATCTTTGGGATGGGGAAGAACCGGGGCAGGTTACCATGCCGGATCTGCGTGGTATGTCGATTATGGAAGCGGGAGAAATCCTGGGACGGCTGGATTTAAGAATGCAGCTCAGTGGTTCCGGTATAGCTGTGCAGCAGGAGCCTCCCGCCGGCGCTACAATAACAAACGATCAGGTTGTAAAAGTACACTTTTCATCGCCGCTTCAGTAGGTTATAATAATGCAACGGGTTTACATAAAAAGCGATTGGCTGTCTAGAATAATTGATTTAGTGAGGTTTTTACATATATAACCGGGGAAGGGGAAAATCATGGAGCCGGGCATGAAGCTGGAAGATCTCTTACGCTATTTACACGTAAGCAAGGTGGTGGGGGAAACCGGCATAGTTCTGCGCGGGTTGGCCTATCATTCCGGCAAGGTAAAGCCGGGAGATCTTTTCTTTTGTTTAAAAGGTAGCCATCTGGACGGACATGATTTTATCCCCCAGGCTGTAGATGCCGGCGCTGTTGCCGTGGTGCTGGAGCAGCAGCGGGAGGTTGAAGGAGCCACCGGAATTTATGTTTCTTCCGTGCGCCGGGCCATGGCCATGGCGTCCGAATTCTTTTACGGCTTCCCATCCCAGGAGTTATATCTGATCGGCGTTACGGGAACAAACGGCAAGACTACTACGACCCATTTAATTGAGAGTATCCTGAAGGCATGGGGGAAGAAAACCGCTCTGCTGGGTACGATTAATTATCGTATTGCAGGGGAAAGCCTTCCCGCGCCGGCTACCACTCCTGAATCGCCGGATTTGCAGAAAATGTTCCGTTATATGTGCGATCGGAGTGTGGAGTACGCTGTTATGGAGGTTTCATCCCATGCCCTGGAACAGCACCGGGTTTCCGGTGCGGATTTTAATACCGCCGTATTGACCAATCTGACCGAGGATCACCTGGATTTTCACCTGACCTTTGATCGTTACCGTACTGCCAAGGGAAAACTTTTTGCCCAGCTTGGCGGCAGCTTCTGGAAAAAGAATGCCCCCCGCTTTGCTGTATTAAACCGTGATGATCAGCACTACGATTATTTTTTAAACCAGGCTGCGGCGCAGACAGTAAGTTATGGTTTAAATGAGGATGCGGAGGTAAAAGCTACTGAGATTAACGTAAAAAATGAAGGTGTCTCTTACCGTCTGCTTTCTCCCTGGGGGAACGGGCATTTCCAGCTGAAGATGACGGGAGTTTTTTCTGTATACAACGCCCTTGCGGCAACAACGGTCGCCCTGCTGCAGGGAATCGATCTCTCCCTGATTAAGGAAACACTGGAAAAGATTGGCGGCGTTCCCGGACGTTTCGAGCGGGTGGATCAGGGACAGGATTTTCTTGTTATTGTCGACTATGCCCATACGCCAGATGGGCTGGAAAATGTTTTAAAAACAGCACGCCAGTTTGCCCGCAAAAAAATAATTACGATCTTTGGCTGCGGCGGCGAACGGGATCGCGGCAAGCGTCCGGTGATGGGCCGCATTGCCGGACAGTACAGTGATTACTGTATCCTGACCTCCGACAATCCCCGGGGAGAAGATCCCTGGCAAATTATCGGGGAGGTGGAAGCGGGGCTGCGGGAAATAAAACTTTCGGGCAGCGGATACACAATCCAGCCGGATCGCTATGAAGCAATCAAATTTGGTATTGAACTGGCCAGACCTGACGATATGGTGATTATTGCCGGTAAAGGACACGAAAACTATCAGGTTTTCAGCGATTATACCATCGCCTTCAGCGATCGGGATGTGGCCGCGGAGATCATCGCTAAGCGGTTGGGCCGATAAAGTAAAAGGAGAAAATATGATCTTAACCCTCAGGGAGATTATCACAGTAACAGGTGGCCGGCTCATTGCGGGCAGCGCTGAGGGGTTTGTGAGGGGGGTGATCATCGATTCCCGCGAGGCAAAAGGAGGCGAACTCTTTTTCCCTCTGCAGGGGGAAAAAGAGAACGGCCACCGTTATATTGGCGATGCCCTGGCACGGGGTGCCGCAGCTTCCCTGCTGGAAAAAAGCCGCCTGCATCTCTTTGAATCTAAAACTTTTCCTCCGGGGAAAGCACTTATTGTCGTGGAAGATTGCCTGCGGTGCCTGCAGCAGATCGCAGCCTATTACCGGGAAAAATTTCCCCTGCCGGTGGTTGCGGTTACGGGAAGCAACGGCAAAACTACCACTAAAGATTTCATCGCCTCCGTTCTCAGTACCCGGTACCGGGTACTGAAGACAGAAGGGAATTTTAATAACGAAATCGGCCTGCCCCTTACCCTGCTGCGCTTGCAGCCACAGCACGAGCTAGCCGTACTGGAGCTGGGCATGCGTGCGCTTGGTGAGATTGCCCTTTTATCTTCTCTCTGTAAACCCTGTGTGGGGGTAATTACCAATATTGGAGAGGCCCATCTGGAACTGATGGGAAGCCGGGAAAATATCAGCAGGGCCAAGGGCGAGCTGCTGGAGGTAATGGGGCCGGGCGGCACCGCGGTTTTAAATGGCGATGATCCATATTTAAGGCGTATGGGGGCATCGTTTGCCGGTAAAACGCATTATTTTGGTTATGGTGAAGCGTCGGACCTGCGGATATCGCACAGTCAACCGGACAAAGGCGGCTGCTCTTTTACTGCAATACTGCCGCAGGGAGATACTGAGACTTTTTGGATTCCCCTGCCTGGCAAACACAACGCTTACAATGCCCTGGCTGCGGTAGCGCTGGGGCTGCACTTTTCGCTGAATGCGGCAGAGATCAAGGAAGGGCTTGCCGCAGCCGTTTTTTCCGCAATGAGAATGGAGCGGATCCAAACAAGAAGCGGGTTTTGCATTATCAATGATGCTTATAACGCCAGTCCCACCTCTATGCAATATGCCCTTCAGGCATTAAGGGAAGGAGCAGGCACTGCATTAACGGTTGCAGTGCTGGGGGATATGTTCGAGCTGGGAACCTATGCGGCAGAGGGGCACCGCCGTACGGGACAATGGGTGGCGTATACGGGGATCGATTACCTGGTAACCGTGGGCAAGCAGGCCGTGCTCATCGGAGAAGGGGCTCTGGCAGCAGGGATGTTGCCGGGAAGAGTCTGGCATTGTGCTGAACATGCCGAGGCTTTAAACGTGCTCCATTCCCTGCCTTTATCCGGGACGCATATATTAATCAAAGGCTCGCGGGGTATGTCCATGGAACGGATCGCCGATGGATTGTTGCAGGCATATAACCGGGGTGGAGAAAGGGGGACGATGAAATAAATGCCAGCATATGCAACAGCCTTGACGGCTTTTTTTCTCAGCTTGATACTCTACCCCCTCTACATCCGTTTTTCACCATTCGGACAGCAGATCAGGTCTGATGGACCAGGGAGGCATTTTCGTAAGGCGGGGACGCCGACGATGGGAGGCGTTGTTTTTCTTTTTTCCGCTTTACTTATACTCCTTTTATTTGCTCCTATGACTCCTTTGTTAGTGGCGACCGTCTTGATGGTGTTGGCCGGAGGTTTTTTAGGTTTGCTGGATGATTATCGCAAAACGGCCCGTCATCGTTCCCTGGGGCTCAAGGCGCGGCATAAACTGGCAGGCCAGTTTGTCTTTTCATTATTGTTTTATTTTGTGCTGGTCCAGCAAGGGCATTCAACAATTGTACAGATTCCTTTCAGCGAGATGGCGGTGGATTTTGGTTATCTCTATCCTTTGCTTATCTTTATCATGATTATCGGCACGGCTAACGGCGTAAATCTGACCGACGGTATTGACGGACTCGCCGGAGGTACGGCGATCCTGGCAATGCTCGCCTTTTTAATCCTGGCTTCCCAGCGGGGGCAAAGCGATCTGGTTTACTTCTGCGCGGTGATCATCGGTGCTGTTTTTGGTTTTCTTATTTTTAACCTGCACCCGGCCCGCGTTTTTATGGGTGATGTGGGTTCACTCTCCCTGGGAACGGCCCTGGCCGTGGTGGCCATTTTAACTAAAGCGGAATTTTTACTGGTAATTATCGGCGGTGTATTCGTTATAGAAACTCTTTCCGTAATCCTGCAGGTTATCTCTTTCAGGCTAACAGGCAGGCGGGTTTTTCTGATGAGTCCCCTGCACCACCATTTCGAGATAAAAGGATGGTCGGAATGGCATGTGGTTACCGGTTTTTGGGCGCTGGGTTTTTGTTTTGCCCTGCTTGGTATCATGGAATACACTGCCCGTTGACGGAGGAACAACATAAATATGCATATGCGTGAAAAGATCTCCGGGAAAAGGGTCCTGGTGTTGGGATTGGGTCGCAGCGGCAGGGCTGCCGCTCGCCTGCTGCTCCATGCCGGGGCGGCGGCAGTGGTAATCAATGACAGCAAAGCAGCGGATCTCTTACAAAAAGAAATTGCGGATCTGCGCACTTTTCCAAATACACATATTGTAACTGGAGGACACCGGGAAGAGCTGCTGCAAGATATATCCTGCATCATTAAAAGCCCGGGGATAAATCCCCGTTTGCCGCTGCTGCAGGAAGCAGCCCGCCGTGAGCTGGAGATATTTTCCGAGGTAGAGCTGGCCTATCATTTTTGCCCCGTTCCCCTTGCGGCAATTACAGGTACAAACGGTAAGACAACAACAACGGCATTGGCAGGCGAAATGTTTCGTCTGCATTTTGCACACGTGCAGGTGGCCGGCAATATCGGTTATCCCCTGAGTGAAGCGGTGCTGCACGCTGCTGGAGGGGACTATATTGTCGCGGAGTTGAGCAGTTTTCAACTTGCGGATACTTTGGATTTTCATCCCCGTATAGCGGCAATCCTGAATATAAGTGCCGACCATCTGGATTACCATGGATCAATGGAGCATTACGTTGAAGCTAAGTGCAATATTCTGCGCAGGCAAAAGCCCGGTGACCGGAGTGTCCTTAATTGGGACGATCCGCTTACACGGGACCTTGCTCCCCTTGTCCGGGGTGACATATTACCTTTCAGCCGCCATGAAAAGACCTCTCCCGGTATATTTGTGCGGAATGGTTATATTATGGTTAATGATGGAAAAGACGATCGCACCATCTGTGCAGAAATGGATGTAAGTATACCCGGAGATCATAACCTGGAGAATGCTCTTGCTGCCACCGCTGTTGCCTGGGCTGCCGGGGTGGTGCCAGAAAAAATTGCCTGTGCGCTGCGCTCTTTTCCCGGTGTGCCTCACCGGCTGGAGGACTTGGGGGCAATCAAGGGAGTAAAATTCGTCAACGATTCCAAAGGCACCAATCCTGATGCCACGCTGCGTGCAATACGCGCGCTCAGCGGACCGAAAATTCTTATAGCCGGAGGAATGAACAAAGGAAGCGATTTTAGTATGCTGATCCGTTCTCTGGCAAAGGATGGGGTCAGAGATCTTTTATTGATCGGCGAAACCGCTCCTCTGCTTGCGGAGGCGGCCAGAGCGGAAAAATTTAACCGGATATCCCTCGTACCCGATCTGGATACGGCAGTCAAAATGGCTTTACAGATTGCCGCGGCTGGAGATACGGTTCTCCTCTCCCCGGCCTGTGCCAGCTGGGACATGTTTCGCGACTATGAAGAACGGGGGGAGATCTATCGGCGGGCAGTGCTGGCTTTAAGGGAGGACTGTTGCAGATGAAAAACTACTTCCCGGATAAGGATATACATAGGGAGATACGTGAACAGCCTGACTTTGCCATTCTTTTCAGTGTGCTGATCCTTGCCGGATTTGGGCTGGTCATGGTGTTCAGCGCCAGCTATATATTGGCGCTGGAGGAGCGCGGTGATGCTTTTTTCTTTCTGCGCCGCCAGGTTTTTTGGCTTTTGCTTGGCCTGGTGGGGATGCTGGCAGCGGCAAATTTCCCTTATTATAAATGGCGCCGCCTTATTCCCCTAATTCTGGCAGCGAATTTTCTGATGCTCGGCGCTCTATTTATCCCCGGCCTGGGGGTGGAGCTAGGCGGAGCAACACGCTGGATTGGCTTGGGGGGCTTTACTGTACAGCCTTCCGAATTCAGCAAACTGGCCATGATCATCTTTACCGCCTGGTTTTTAAGTAAAAAGAATATTAATATGCAAAATTTTTGGCAGAGCAGTTTCTTTCCCATGATTGTTATGGGCGCCTCATTTTTGCTGATTTTTGCCCAACCGGACCTGGGAACGGCAATTGCCCTAGCGCTGATGACCGGTGTAGTCATTATTGTCGCGGGAATTCCCAAGGGCCAATTGGCTTTGCTGGCGCTGCTGAGTCTTCCCCCGCTTTCCTACATGACGCTCAGTGAGGATTACCGTATGCTTCGTATCCTTTCGTTTCGTGACCCTTGGGCGGACCCTTTCGGTTCCGGTTACCAGATTATCCAGTCCTTTTTTGCCCTGGCCCCGGGAGGGTTATTTGGTGTAGGTCTGGGGCGCAGCATCCAGAAGCTTTATTATCTTCCCGAGCCGCACAACGATTTTATCTTTGCCATTATCGGCGAAGAGCTGGGTTTTCTGGGTGCTTTAACGGTGATGTGCGTTTTTGGTGTGCTGATCTGGCGCGGTTTTAATACCGCCATCATGGCTCCGGATGCATTCGGCAGTTTGCTGGCTGCCGGACTCACAGGCATTGTGGCGGTGCAGGCTTTAATTAATATTGGCGTCGTAACCGGCTCTGTTCCTGTTACCGGTATTAATCTCCCTTTTATCAGCGCGGGGGGGAGTTCACTCTTTTTCAAAATGTTTGCCATGGGGATATTGATGGAGATCTCGCGCTACAGACGGGGAAAGGGGATCTAGCTGTGAGGGTTATCCTGACCGGAGGAGGCACCGGCGGACATATTTATCCCGCGCTGGCGCTGGCGCGCTACATCAGGAGGGTTAACAGCGAGGCGGAACTTCTCTTTGTGGGAGCGGCCGGCGGAATGGAAGAGAGACTTATTCCCCAATCCGGTTTTCCGCTGGAGACCCTTAAAGTTAAGGGACTTCCCCGCAAACTGAACGCCGGGCTCTTGCGAACTGTATTTTTAATGGGCAAGGCTACCGGTGAGGCGGGCAAAATTCTCAGTCGCTTCCGCCCTCAGTTTGTAGTGGGTATGGGAGGCTACGCTGCCGCTCCCCTTGCCGCCGCCGCACTGCACCGCTGTGTCAAAGTTATCATCCATGAACAGAACGTGATACCCGGCATTACTAACAGAATGCTGGCTCCCTGGGTTTATAAAGTGTGTATCTCTTTTGAGTCTTCCCGCCGCCGCTTTGTCAGACGTTCTAATATCTGTCTTACTGGTAACCCCCGTGCTTCAGAGGTGGGAGGACCGGCGAAAGAGACAGCCCGCCGCATGTTTGACATGGACCCTGATCTGCCGTTATTGCTGACTGTAGGCGGCAGCCAGGGTGCGGCAGTGTTGAATCAGAGCGTGGTGGATTTTCTGCTGCTTTCTTCCGCACAAAAATATTTTCAGGTTCTTTATATCACGGGAAACCGCTATTATGATGAAGTTGTTTCCCGCCTCAAGGCTTTAAAGATCACGGAGATCTACGGCGACCGCCTGCAGATACGTTCTTACGAGCAGGATATGCCTCTGGCCATGGCGGCGGCCGACCTGATTATCACACGGGCAGGGGCCACAACCATTGCCGAAATAACGGCGTTGGGCCTGCCGGCAGTGATTGTCCCATCTCCGAATGTAGTGCACAACCACCAGTTGATTAACGGGATGGAGCTGTCCCGGCACGGTGCGGCAGTGCTCCTTGAGGAGAAAAATATCAGCGGGCCGGTGCTGCAACAGGAAGTTTATCGTCTTTTCAATACCCCCGGACAGCTGATAAGTATGGCTGAAAAAAGCAGGATGTTGGGGCACACCGGGGCGGCGGAGCAAATTTACAGGTTGATGTGCGAATAATTAACTTTGTGTTAACGGACAGGCCTTTGCCGGCACGCCTTCTTGGAACATTGCATAACATATATAAAGGTTGAGGCTAAAGTGGAATGGTCAGGACAATTATTTAATTTTCTGCGGACGCCGCCTCTTGTGGGGGAACCGCTGTCGCGATACACATCCCTGGGGGTTGGCGGTCCCGCTGATTACCTGGTTTTTCCCGGAAATATGGATGAATTGCGTGCGGTATTACTGCTTGCCCGTGAACACCACGTTCCTCTCTTTGTGCTCGGTCATGGCACAAACCTGCTGGTGCGGGACGAAGGATTCCGGGGAGTGGTGATCAGCCTGACTTCTCTCTGTTCCTGCTGTGAATTCTTCGACGGCAGAGTCAAAGCGGGGGCGGCAGTATCACTGCCTTGGCTTGCCAGGGAGATTGCCTGCCGCGGGCTTACAGGAATGGAGTTTGCCGCAGGAATACCGGGAACCCTGGGGGGAGCCCTGTATATGAACGCGGGGGCCTTCGGTTGCCGTATCGGTGATCTGGTTGAAGAGGTGGTTAGCATTAACCGGGATGGCTGCTGTCGTACCCGTTCCCGCACTGATCTGGCATTCTCCTATCGCTGGAGCATATTTCAGGAAGATGATGATATTATTCTGGAGGCGATACTGGCTCTGCAGCCCGGCAACCGGGAAGAAATTGAAGAAATACAGGGACGGATGCTGCATGAAAGAACTGTCCGGCATCCCCGCCAGTCCAGTGCCGGCAGTGTTTTCCGTAATCCCCGGGAAAAGGGGGCCGGTTATTTAATCGAGCAGGCAGGATTGAAAGGGATGAAGGTGGGTGGCGCCCAGATTTCACCCATGCACGGTAATTTTATTGTAAATACAGGAAACGCTGCTGCTGCCGATATTTTAAGCTTGATCAGTGTGGCCAGGGAAAGGGTGAAGCAAATATTTGGTATTGATTTAGAGCTGGAGATCCGGGTTATCGGTGGAAACAGGGAGAATAGGGGAGAAGATAAATGACCTGTTTTATTGTTGAAGGCGGTTACGCCTTAGAAGGAAGCGTTGAAATCAAGGGTGCGAAGAATTCCATGCTGCCCATAATGGCTGCGACTATTCTGAACAGCGAACAGAGGGATATTGTACTGGAGAATATTCCTGATATCATCGATATGCACATGAAAAAGAAAATTCTGCAATCGTTGGGGCTGAAGGTAAACTGCAGGGCTAATACCCTGTACATTGATTCCCGTGAACTCTGCAATCATTCTATTCCTGCCCCACTGATGAAAGAGATGCGCTCTTCCATCTTTATCATGGGACCTTTGTTGGCACGCCTCGGTAAGGTACGGGTAAGTTATCCCGGCGGTTGTGCGATCGGACCGCGCCCCATCGACCTCCATCTAAAAGGCCTGGAGGCGCTGGGTGCGCGCATATGGGAGGAGAAAGGGATTATTGTGGCCTCTACCTCCGGTCTTAAAGGGGCGGAAATTCACCTTGACTACCCCAGTGTAGGAGCAACGGAAAACCTGATGATGGCGGCTGTGCTGGCCCGGGGCAGTACGGTTGTACATAATGCCGCGCGCGAACCGGAAATTATTGACCTGCAAAACTTTTTAAACGCCATGGGGGCGCAGGTGCGCGGCGCGGGAACAGAAACCCTGCGAATTAAAGGGGTTGATTCCCTAGGAAGCTGCTGCTATCGTATTATCCCCGATCGCATCGTCGCCGGCACTTTTCTCATGGCCGGGGCTATTACCGGGGGCCGGGTGACGGTAAGTGGTATAATTCCCTCCCATCTGGACGCGGTGGTTGCCAAGATGCAGGAGGCCGGCGTAATTATTGAAAGTGCCGGAGACAGCCTTTCTGTGTTAAACGGGCGGCTCAAAGCGGTGGAGACCCTGCGCACCCTTCCCTATCCCGGCTTTCCCACGGACCTCCAGTCTCCCATGATGGCGCTGCTGACCAGAGCCGAGGGTAAAAGCAATATTGTGGAGAGCGTATTTGAAGCCCGTTTTAAACATGTAGACGAATTGAATCGTATGCATGCCCGCATCTCTGTCCAGGGCCGAACAGCTCTGGTGGAAGGGTGTGCCGCACTACGGGGTGCGGAGGTATGGGCAACGGATCTGCGTGCCGGTGCGGCGCTGGTTATGGCGGGACTGGCAGCGGAGGGCAGGACAATTGTGCGGGATGTCAGGCATATTGACCGGGGTTACGAAAAATTTGACCGGGAACTGCAGAAATTGGGAGCTCATGTTACAAGAGTAGAAGAAACGGACGGGGTCTGTAAATTGCCCGTTTCCGTCCATATATAATTATGCAGATGAGGGGTTTAACAATTGTTGCATAAACAAAAAACCGGCATTCATCTTGTTGGCCGGCACCGCCTTGTGGAACAGCGCAAGGAACAGAATAAGATTAAAAGCAAGCTCTTATTTCTTTTTATATTCATCATTGTCAATGTTTCCTTTCTTCTGTTTCTCCGTTCGCCCTATTTTGTAATTGAAAACATACATATTGAAGGGCTGGACAGGCTTACCCGTGAAGAAATCTACAATGCCGGCGGCATGCGGGAGGGGATGAATATCTGGAAGATTAGTCCTCCCTATTTGCGTGCCCGTATTTTGACCATTCCCCGCGTAGCGGAAGCAAGCGTGGAAAGAATTTTACCAGGCGAGCTTAACATATCCATTAAAGAAAAATATCCTGTGGTACTTATTCCTTTCCACGGCTATTATCTGGATGTGGCAAAAGACGGACTAATTATCGGCTTGCGAGACGAGTACCGCGGGGAATTGCCGCTGGTCAGCGGTCTTTTTTGGGGGAAAATGGATGTGGGCACGAGAATTCCCGACCGGGCCAGGGGGGAGGTCATTGAGACCATGCTGCCGGTACTATACGACCTGCCTGCTCTCCCTCTTGCGGAAATTAATGTGGCTGACCCGCAGCATATCATTGTCTATACCCAGCAGGGAATGGAGGTCTGGCTTGGTGACGGCAAGGAACTGGAGAAAAAACTGGAGGTGCTTATGCACATTTACCCCCGCCTTCCTTCTTCCAGCGCCGTTGAAGGTTACCTGGATCTGCGGGTGGCGGAAACGCCGGTTTTTATACCTTTGGAAAATAATTTTTCACGTTAAAAGGAAATAAATAAAATATGTGGAATATGTGGAATATGTAAAAACACGGAGGTTTTTGTTGATATTGTTTTGCCTGCGTTTAAGTGGAAGGGGGTGCTGTGTTGGCCAGAAGGGATATTTTAGTGGGAATGGACATTGGAACATCCAATATCAGAGTTATTGTAGGTGAAGTTGCAACAGATGGTGCGATTAATATCATCGGTGTGGGGACAAGCCCTTCCGAAGGCATAAAAAAAGGAATTATTATTGATCTGGAACAGACTGTAGAATCCATTAGCAAAGCGGCAGCGGAAGCGGAACGTATGGTTGGAGCAACGATAGAAGCGGCAAATGTGGGCATCGTTGGCGCTCATGTCGGTTTGTTCACCAGCCGCGGCGTTGTGGCTGTGGCCCGGGATGATAAGGAGATAACCGGTCAGGATGTGGAAAGGGTATTACAGGCAGCAAGGGTAATTGCCCTTCCCCAGGACAGAGAGATTATTGACGTGATTCCCCGGGAATTTATCATAGATGATTATGACGGCATCCGTGATCCGGTAGGGATGCTGGGGGTCCGTCTGGAAGTGGAGGCCATGGTGATTACCGGTTCAATGACATCATTGCGCAACCTGATGCGCTGTGTCAATATGGCCGGTTATGCGGTCAACAGCCTGATCCTTAATTCGCTGGCCAACGGCGAGATCTGTCTTACCCGTGATGAAAAAGAGCTGGGAGTGTTTTTGATTGACTTAGGTGGCGGTACTACAGAGATTTCGCTCTTTAAGGGGGGGGCGCTGCAGGATCTTGCTGTACTTCCCGTTGGCGGCGATCATATTACCAACGACCTTGCGGTAGGCTTGCGTACTACCTTTGAACTGGCGGAAAGGTTGAAGGTAGAGAAGGGTGTTGCGCTGGAACAGCTGGCTTCATCCGAGCGTGAGATTGAGATTGAAGGAATCAGCGGCAGGGAGAGACGCATCGTTTCCATTGCCGATCTCTTTGGTTTTATTGAGCCGCGGGTAATGGAGATAATGAATCTCTGCAAAAAGGAAATGGGGCGTATGGGTTACAATCAGATGCCGCCTGGCGGAGTGGTGTTAACCGGTGGGGTTTCGCTGATGAAAGGGTTCTCCGAACTGGCGGGGGAGGTTCTTGACTGTTCTGTGCGTGTTGCCCAGCCCGCATATCTTGGTGTGAAAAGTCCCATTTACTCCACTGCGGTTGGTTTAATCCACTATATGTACCGCAGCCAGGGCTTTCGCCGGCCGGGAAAGAGACAAGATCGAGGTACAAGGGGATTTGCTTATAACATGTGGCGGCGGATTAGAAATTTTATAGCAAATATTTGGGAATAGCTGATTAACCAAAATTTTCTGGGCTGGCTGTCTGTGCGGTTGCCGCTTTAGAAAGCAGGGAGGGTATAATGCCATGTCAGGCTACGATTTTCAGAAAGATGTTTTTGCGCAGATTAAGGTCATCGGTGTGGGCGGAGGCGGCAGCAACGCGGTGAACCGCATGATCGATGCAGGTCTGAAGGGTGTTGATTTTATCGCTGTAAACACTGACGGACAGGCATTGGAGCTCTCCAAAGCCCGCACGAAATTACAAATCGGCTCCAAGCTGGCTAAAGGCTTAGGTTCGGGGGGAAATCCGGAAATTGGCCGGCAGGCGGCGGAAGAAAGCAGTGGGGAGATTCAGAAGGTTTTAGAAGGAGCGGATATGATTTTTATCACCGCCGGCATGGGGGGAGGCACGGGTACGGGCGGCGCGCCCATTATCGCTGAGGCTGCAAGGAAGCATGGTGCCTTAACGGTGGGAGTGGTTACACGTCCCTTTTCCTTTGAAGGGAAAAGGCGTATGCAGCAGGCGGATCAGGGACTTGCCCTGCTAAAAGAAAAAGTGGATACGCTTATTGTTATCCCAAATGACAAACTTCTACAGGTGGTGGACAAGCGCACTCCGCTGCTGGAAGCATTTCGTATCGCTGACGATGTGCTGCGCCAAGGGGTGCAAGGGATCTCCGATCTGATTGCGGTGCCGGGCCTGATTAACCTTGACTTTGCCGACGTCAAAGCAATTATGGAAGGAACCGGAACAGCCCTGATGGGTGTGGGCGAAGCCAATGGCGACAACAGTGCCGTGGAGGCAGCCAAGTCTGCAATCTTCAGTCCCCTGCTGGAAACCTCCATTGAAGGGGCACGGGGCATTCTCATCAATATCACCGGCGGTCCCAATATTAGTCTTTTTGAAATAAATGAAGCGGCGGAGACGATCAAGAATGTGGCACACGAGGACGCAAATATTATTTTTGGCGCCGTAATCGATGAGTCGTATAAAGAACAGGCAAGGGTAACTGTGATCGCCACAGGATTTGCGAAAAAAGTTGTCAATCAGATGCCGCGGGAACGGGACGAGGTGATTGAACGTAAGGGTTACGATGAAACCGATATTGACATTCCCGCTTTCCTGAGGCGGCGGCGCGCGAAGCAGTAACTGGCCGGCAGCCCGATAGTCTGATAAATGTTTACTGGTATGGCTTTAATAAGCCATACCTTTTTTATCCCCGCGGCGGCAATATGGACATGTCCCCACCCTTGTTATATAATCTAAAAAGGATTAATTGCCTTTTGGGAGGGTGGTTGTTGGCAGGGATGGAGATATCGTTCACAGAGATTCGCAAACGGGACGGCCGTATCGTTCCTTTTGAAAAAACCAAGATAACGCAGGCAATTTTTGCCGCGGCCCGTGCCGTAGGAGGCGAGGACTATTCCCTGGCTGAACTCATTTCCGATGAAGTTGTACGTTTTCTGGCAGAGCAAAATCTTCCCGGCGTTATTCCTGCAGTGGAAGAGATACAGGATGTTGTGGAAAAGGTATTGATTGAAAGGGGTCACGCCCGTACCGCCAAGGCTTACATTCTTTACCGGGCCAGCAGGACACGTATCCGTGAAGCTCGCTCGGAACTGATGGATGTAGTGAAAGATATATTGCTGGAAGAGCGCAGGGAGGCAGAGGGGGAAAAGAGCAGGCATTCCCCGGCGGAGAAGATGCATCGTATCGCCCTGGCGGCAAGCCGCAGCTATTACCTGGACAACCTGCTTCCGCCGGAGATTGCCGCAGCCCACCGGGGAGGCAGTTTGCATATTCATCAGCTCGGCTACTATAGCAAGACGCTCGATTCCCTGCAGATAGACCTCTATCCCCTGCTGCGCAGCGGCTATCGCAGCGGCGAAATAATTTTACCCCGGGATTTTTTAGGGACATTGTTAAGAGTGGTTGTAATCCTGCAGCACAGCAGAAACGACCTCTACGGCGAAACAGCCATTCCGGCTTTTGATTTGGTGTTGGGTAAACTGTGGCGCAATGGATGGAAAAAGATGGATAAAGTGGAATTGGCCCGTGCTTTAAAGGCTTTTCTGGCTTATCTGCGGGCGCTCCCTGCTTCCGGCAGATATGGCGCCCTTAACTGCAGTATCGCCATCGGCTTGGATACAACAGCGGAAGGAATGGCGGCGGCACGCATACTGCTGCAGGAACTGGGGGACCGTACAGGGCAAAAAAGCGGCCCCCGTTTGGTTTTTATGTTAAAAATGGGTATTAATTTGGATGAAAGTGACACCGGATACCCTCTTTACCGGCTGGCTCTGGAAGCAGCCCTGCGCGGCAGCAATATTGTTTTTTCCATTCTGGATGTGCCTGGTCATGGTTCCACCGCTGACGCGGGAACATGTTATTTCAGCAGTGGTCAGCGCGTTCCGGGAAAGGGTCGGGGCAATATTGCCTCTGTGACCATTAATTTGCCCCGGTTGGCCTTGTCCGCGGCGCGCGAAGAGTTGTTTTTCGTTGAACTGGACCGGCTCCTGCGGTTGGCTGTGCGCCAGCTGCTGCACCGCTTTGAAGTACTCAGTGTGCTGCAATGCCGGGACCTTCCCTTTGTCATGGGAAAGGGCCTTTATCTGGGAAGTGAGAATATTTCTGCGGAGGAAAATATTAAGGCATCACTGGTTAACGGTCTGATGACTCTGTGTTTCTGTGGTCTACGTGAGGCGGTGTATGCATTGACTAAAGGGCAGGATGGGCATAAGGAAAATGCGAAGCGGCTGCAGCTGCGCATGTTGGCGCATATGGAGAAACGGGTAAAAGAATTTAATGAGGAATATGGCCTGAATTTTGCCCTTTGCGGGGCGACGGAAGAAATTAAAACAAAACGTTTTGTGCAGCTGGACAGACGGGACTTTGGCTTGATTGAAGGTGTTACGCATCGGGAGTTTTACAGCAACGGCTTTATGCTCTTCCAGGAGGATGAAGGATTGACATATAAATTGGAGTGGGAAAGGGAACTGCATCGTTGCTGCACGGCCGGTTTCTCCAGTAGGGCTGTTCTTTCCCCCGGTCTGGAAACGGGGGGGGCAATGGATTTTATTCAAAAAATTGGTGCGGCCGGCATCGGCTTTCTCCAGCTTTCCTCCGGTGCCGATTTGTTTATCCAGTGAAAGGGCAGATGCGCAGAATCTTAAGGAACGATATAACTTATTTTTATTTTCCCGGGTGGAGGGGAAAAAACGGTGTGGGGCATGGCTTTTCCTCCCGGTGTGGCGGTGTCAGCGAGGACAAATTTGCATCGCTTAACCTTGGCTGCAAAGGGGGTGATAATCCGGATGCCGTATTAGAAAACCGCCGGCGTTTTCTTAACCTTTGGGGGAAAAAAGAGCCGGACCTGGTGTATGGAGAACAGGTACATGGAACAAATATTCAGGTGGTTGATGAAAAAAAGGCAAGAGGCATAGTGCTTCCAGCAACGGATGGATTGATTACGGCTGAGCGGGGGATAGTCCTCGGCGCTTTTTCCGCCGATTGCCTGCTGGCTTATCTGTGGGATCCATATACCCATACCATTGGGCTTGTCCACGCGGGCTGGCGGGGAACGCTGGGAGGTATTGTTTTTCTTGCTGTTACGGCAATGCAGAATCATTTTGCCGCCCGTCCTGCCGGAATGCAGGCTTTGTTAGCGCCATCCATCGGTCCGTGCTGCTATGAAGTGGGGCGGGATGTGATCGGGCTGGCCGCTGCTTCTTCCTGGCGGAAGGAGGCAATTTTTTACCCGTCGGCAAGGGAGGGGCACGCTATTTTTGACCTGCGGGCCAGCAATCGCAACATTTTAATTGCCGCAGGCTTGGTGCCGGAAAATATCATGATCAGCACTTTGTGTACGTGCTGCCATTCCCATTATTTTTACTCATACCGTCGTGCCGGATGGATCACCGGCAGTCATATGGGGATATTGTTTTTGCATTGAGGTGAGGGTACTTGGACAAGGTGAGGCCTGCGCGCAAAAGGCTCCGCGTGATCAAAGGAGGGATGGGAGTCCCCCGGGAAAAGGGAAAGGGATCGAGACAGGACCGGGCAGCTATTTTTTTGCTGTTTCTGCTGGGCTTTCTCCTGATGGCCCAAATGTTGCTTAGTTGGGCTTGGGGCTCGTTTAACCGCAATGCGGGCGGAGCTATAACCGTCGCCGAAGGCTCGGTGGATCTGGCCCTTACCACCGGGGGGATTCTTACATTTGCGGAGGAGCTGCTTTTTGCTCCCCAATCCGGTTTAGTGCATTATCATGTTATTGAAGGGGAAAGGGTACCCGTGGGTAAGGGGCTGGCCGTAATTACTGCTAATCCACCGGAAAATCCATATACTATGCCGGAACAGGCGCAGGGAAACTGGGACTATCTGGAACGTTTCCGCCGTTGGTTATTGGATGATCGAAATGAGACATATTCCCTTCCTTCCGAATCCCTGTCAGTCCATAACCGGGAGTTTGAAATTACCGCACACCGGGCGGGTTTGGTCAGCCTGCGTATCGACGGATGGGAGATGTTCGGACCGGACACTTCATTTATCTACCTGAACGAGGAGGAGTTTAAGCAAAAAGCGCCAGAGTTGCAGGTGCTTGGCAGCGGAGAGAAAGTTTTCCGTTTTATGCCGATCATGCGCATTATGGATAATTACCGCTGGTACTACAGTACAATCCTGCCTCCTGAACCGGGGAAAATGATCGCGGAAGAAGCCCGCGCCAAACTCCGCTTTTCTTTTGCCCCGGACCGGCCGGTTTATGCGGCAAAAGTGGAGATGAGGGAAAGGGAGCAAGGGGATCTGGAGATTACCTGGCAGATAAATCAGGCGGTCGGTGATTTTTATAACCACCGCTGGTCTACCGTGGAGATTATTTATGATCGCCTGGATGGAGCTCTGATACCCAAGGATACCATGCTGGATGTTGACGGGCAGAAAGGGGTATTTGTTGTGGAAGAGGGTACGGTTGTGTTTCAAGAGGTGAATTTGCTCGAGGAGAAGAATGACTACCTTCTTGTAGAGGGCCTAAGCCCGAGCGCGCGTGTTATCGCCCAACCTGACCGCGTAAAAGAAGGACAGCGTTTTCTATGGTAGGAAAGGAGCCGCATCCATGCTGGAGCAAAACATAAAAGAAATAAATAACCGCCTGGCCAGGGCAGCTTTAAAACGAGGGATATCCCCCGGAGAGATTACGCTGGTGGCTGTATCAAAGACGGTATTAGCGGAGCAGATTAAACAGGCTTGCGCCTTGGGGATCAAGCATTTCGGCGAGAACAGAGTACAGGAAGCGCTGCCGAAGATAGCTGTTGTGCCGGAATCATGCTGGCATTTTATCGGCCATCTCCAGACAAACAAGGTTAAGCAGGTCCTTGACAACTTTACACTTATTCAATCGCTGGATCGTTTCAAGCTAGCCACTGCCCTGCAGCAGGAAGGGGAGAGGCTGGGACGCCTTATTAATGTGCTGCTGCAGGTGAATATCGGTGCGGAAGAAAGCAAGTACGGATTTGCGGTGGAAGAGATAGGGGATGCCCTTAGCGCCATCGCCGGTTTTAAAAATATCAGGGTGCAGGGCCTCATGGCCATAGCACCATTTTTGGATAATCCGGAAGAGGTGCGACCTTGTTTTCGGCACTTATATGGCATTTTTAAAAACCTGAATATTCCCGGAGTGGAGATGAAGATTCTCTCCATGGGCATGACCAACGATTTTGAAGTTGCCGTGGAAGAAGGCAGCAATATGGTGCGTATCGGCACCGCACTTTTTGGGGCGCGCAGATAAATATAGGGAGGGATTATTATTTTAGATATCGAAGGGATGGTTAGTGTTTTATTTGATATACTATATTACTTGATCCTGGCACGTATCATACTCAGTTTTTTCCCCGTTAATCCTTATGGCAGTCCGGTGCTGATTAATCTCGTGCAGTTTGTGCGGCAGATTACAGAACCCCTGCTTGCACCTTTCCGCAGACTGGTGCCGCCATTGCGCATGGGGGCGGGCTACCTGGATTTATCACCTATTCTGGCGGTCATAGTATTATCCATTCTGAGAATTTTGCTGCTGCGATTTTTGTAACAGACGGAGAAGTTTAAATGAATCTAAATCCTTTGGAAGAAAAATGGGCGCAATATTTCAACTCTCTCCTGGAAAAAGTAGCGACACAGGAGACAGAGTTTTGTACACATTTCGCCGATCCCAGGCAGCAGGAGATTGCCCTGCAATTTTCCCGTTCCTTTTCCGCCTGCGGCATCCTTTTTGTTGGAGGCCACCCCGGGGCAAGCCGGGCAAGAATATTGATTTTCCCCCGCAGCCGGCCACCACGGGAAGAAAAACGTATTACCCCCATAATCATCAGCGGCGAATTTTTACCGGGAGCACTAAATCACCGCGATTTTTTGGGGGCAATGCTGGGACTTGGGATTAAACAGGAGATGGTGGGAGATATTCTTTGCCGGGAAACTGAGGCGCTGGCTTTTTTGATGCCTGAATTGGCTCCTTTTATGGCGCTGGAGCTGCAGCAGGTTGGTCGCTACGCTGTAAAAGCGGTAATCCCGGATGAGGTGCCGCCCCTTTTTCGCGCGGAAAAAGGCGGCGTTAAGGAGGTGCGGGGGACGGTGGCTTCCCTTAGGCTGGACGCGGTGGCCGGTCTTGGCTTCGGCCTTTCCCGTTCCCGTATAACCCCTCTGGTGCGGGGAGAGCAGGTCAAGCTTAACCACCAGGTGATCGGCCAGCCCTCCCGTTTGGTCAAGGCAGGAGACCTCATCTCTTTAACGGGGCGGGGCCGTGTGGAGGTAGTGGAGATTCTTGGTGAGACAAGAAAAGGACGTATTTCGCTGAAACTGAACCGCCTGATATAATATTTTGCTAAAAATCTTCTGCCATGGGCAGGAATGGGAGAAATGTTGTCGAAAAAGCTTGATCATGGCTTTAAAAACAGGGCTGCGGGGAAGGGGGAATATGCATGGACCTGACACCTATCGATATCCAGAACAAAGAGTTTTCCAAAAGCTTGCGCGGCTACAATGCCTCCGAGGTGGATGAGTTTTTGGATCAGCTGTCTAAATTTTTTGAACAGGCGATTAAAGAAAAAAAAGCACTTGAGGATGAAAACAAGCACCTTGACTCGAAGCTTGTCCAGTACCGGAAACTTGAAGATACGCTGCATAATGCCATCATCGTAGCTCAGGAGACGGCGGAAGACGTTAAACGCAATGCCAACCGGGAGGCGGAACTGATCCGCCGTGAAGCGGAGAAGGAAGCACAGCGTATTGTGGAAGAAGCCCATTATAAATCCAGCCGTATCCTTGCCGAACATGAAGAGATTTACAAACAGGCTCAGATCTTCAAACTTCGTTTTCGTTCTTTTGTTGAAGCGCAACTGGCTTGTCTGGAACTGGAGGACTGGTTAAATGCCGACCGGGAAGAAGGGGAAAGGACTGACATGGAGTAAGCTTGACCTTTAATACATGCTTTTTCTCCGGACTGGTTAAAATATCCGTTATCATCAGATAATTAAAAAACGAGGAACGGGAAAGTAAGTGCAAGATCAAGCCTTTACGAAGTATCTCGTCCCCGAGACGAGGTATTTTTTTTACTGCGCAGCAACGCGGTGCGGCAGTACTATAAATTAAGGAGGTTGGAGCCTGGTTAATAGGTATCAAAGTCGGCAATGTTGCGGCATGATGATCATTACCCGGCACCAGGCAATTTCGTGATGGATTATGGCGACACATTAAATCTTCCCAGGACGGATTTTCCCATGAAGGCGGGACTGCCGGCAAAGGAACCGCATATACTGGAACAATGGGAAAACAGCGGGCTCTATGCAAAGATGCGGCACAAGCGAAAGGGAAGTGCCTCCTTTATACTGCATGACGGCCCGCCCTATGCCAACGGCAACATTCATATGGGGACAGCCCTGAATAAGGTATTAAAAGACATTATTAACAAATACCATTTTATGTGCGGCCATGATATTCCCTATGTTCCGGGATGGGATACGCACGGGCTCCCCATTGAACACCAGGTAATCAAAACGAAGAACATTAAAAGGGAAGAGGTAAGTCCTCTCCTGTTCAGGCAGCTTTGTCGCGATTATGCGTTACAATATCTGCAGATTCAGCGTGAACAGTTTAAGCGGCTTGGTGTGGTGGGGGATTGGGACCACTATTATGTCACCCTGGATCCTGCTTATGAAGCGACGCAGGTAGGGATATTCGGGGAGATGGCGGCCAAAGGGTATATTTACCGGGGTATGAAACCCGTTTACTGGTGTCCCGAATGTGAAACGGCACTGGCAGAGGCGGAGGTTGAGTACCAGGAACGGGCATCCTCCTCCATTTTTGTGCGTTTCCCTGTTGTTGACAATAAAGGAAAATGGCACGAGCAATTCGGGCCGGCCTATATTATTATCTGGACCACGACTCCATGGACCATACCGGCCAACCTGGCAATTGCACTGCATCCCGACTATGAATATTCCCTGGTTAAATGTGATGGCGACAGTTATTATTTGATGGCTGCCAAGCTGCAGGAAGCGGTTCTGCAGGCTATTGGCGCAGAGGATGCGGAGCGCTGCGCCGTATTCAAGGGTAACGAGCTGGAAGGGGTGGTTTGCCGTCATCCCCTGTTTTCCCGTGATTCACCTGTTGTCCTGGCTGATTACGTGACGCTGGAGCAGGGAAGCGGTTGTGTGCATACGGCACCCGGCCATGGCCAGGAAGACTATGATACGGGGTTGCGTTATAAGCTGCCCATTTTTGTCCCGATAGACAACCGGGGGGTATTTACGGAAGAAGGGGGCGAATTTAAGGGCCTGCGCTATGATAAGGGAAACGCTGCCGTTAACGAGGCCTTAAAGCGGGAGAAGGCGCTGTTAAGCCTCTCCACGATCAACCACCAATACCCCCATTGCTGGCGCTGCAAGGAAGAGGTTATCTTCCGCGCTACCGAACAATGGTTTGCCTCCATTCGTGATTTCCGCGACACGGCCCTGCAAGCGGTTAATAAAGTGCGCTGGATTCCAGCCTGGGGTGAGGGGCGTATGCACAATATGATTGCGGAGCGGCGTGATTGGTGCATCTCACGTCAGCGGCTCTGGGGTGTGCCTCTGCCTATTTTTTATTGCCGGGACTGTGCAGAGCCGGTCTTGCTTCCCGAAAGCATTAACGCGGTGCAGGAATTGTTCCGGCGTGAGGGTTCCGATGCCTGGTTCCGTTACACGGCGGAGGAAATTCTGCCTGTGGGCTTTAGTTGTCCCGCTTGCAGTGGGCATGGGTTTCGCAAAGAAAAGGATATTATGGATGTGTGGTTTGATTCCGGTTCCAGTCATGAAGCGGTACTCGGCACTCGCGAAGAGTTGAGCTGGCCGGCGGATCTTTACCTGGAAGGCAGCGACCAGTTCCGGGGATGGTTTCAGTCTTCCCTGCTTACGGCAGTGGCCACCCGGGGTGTGCCTCCCTTTCGCAGTGTTCTCTGCCATGGCTGGGTGGTGGATGGAGCAGGCAAAAAGATGTCCAAATCCTTAGGTAATGTGATTGCTCCGGAAGATATCATAAAAAATTATGGGGCGGATATTCTGCGCCTGTGGGTTTCCAGCGCTGATTTTACGAGCGATGTACACCTCTCCGACGGGATTATCCGGCAACTTACGGAAGTGTACCGTAAGATCCGCAATACCTGCCGCTTTCTTATAGGTAATACCTGGGATTATCAGGCGGATGTTTATGCCGTACCTTACAGCAAGCTGGAGGAAATTGATCGCTGGGCTTTACACCGTCTTTTCAAGCTGGTGCAAAAGACGGCCCAGGCATATGAAAGCTACGAGTTTCACCATGTTTTCCACACCGTGCACAATTTCGCCGTGGTGGATATGAGCAATCTCTACCTGAATATTGTAAAAGACCGCCTCTATGTCCTTGACGAAAACGATCCATCCCGCAGGGCGGTGCAAACGGTTCTGGATATAGTATTGCGCACCCTGACTTTACTTATTGCCCCTGTGCTTTCTTTTACGGCAGAGGAGATCTGGTCCCATATGCCCCATCACGAGACGGAAAGCGTGCTTTTAGCCGATTGGCCCAAACTGTCGGCGGAGTATGAAGATGAAGCGCTGGCGCAGCGCTGGGATACAATTTTTCGTGTCAGAGAGTCCGTAAATGCTGTTTTGGAAAAAGGGCGGCGGGACAAATTAATCGGCAATTCCCTGGAGGCCATGCTCGAACTATATCCAACCGGGCGCCTTTTTACGGCCCTGCAGGATTACCGTTCCCAGCTCGCAACCATATTTATCGTATCTGCATGTAACTTGCGCGATGCGGATGAAAAACCGGAAAAGGGGAGCACGGAAACCTTGGAGGCTGGTCTCTATATCAATCTGAAAAGAGCGCCGGGAAGTAAGTGCGCGCGCTGCTGGATGATCTCACCCTCTGTGCCGGAGCAGGTGCAGGATGACGGTATCTGTGCCCGCTGTGCCGGAATCCTGCATGACGGGAGCCGTCCTTCGCCATTTTCCGACTGATATCCTGATATGAATATATACCGGGGGAAAGATATAGGAGGAAGTTTACGTACAGAATGGTGGTAAAAATCCTTTGTCGTCCAATACAATAAAGGGGGGCAATGGCTTGAGCGATACGGCAGAAGACAGATTGGATCGTGAAGAAAGAAGATTGCTGGCCGTGCGGATCGATGAACTTTCCCAGAGCATGGAGAAGTTTAACCTGGCAGAATATATGAATCTGCTGAATAATCCCCGGCGCTATCTTATGGTGAACTTTCTGGGCGGCATTTCCCGCGGTTTTGGTATGGCCGTGGGAGTAACCCTGTTGGGTGCAATGGTGCTCTGGTTATTGCAGCGTCTGGTAAGTTTAAATCTGCCATTAATCGGCAATTTTATTGCCGAACTGGTGCGTATTGTCCTTACCTACCTGTAGGAATAAAAATTTAGTGATCGGAAGCCGGAGAAAATGAAATACGCTGGTTTTTTATCGTTATACAGAAAGAAAGGCGTAAAAAGCTGCCTTTACTACTTGATCTTTTTTGTGGTGGCCCTCTTTGTCTTTGTCCTGGACCGGGTCAGCAAATTGTGGGTTGTTAATCATCTTAATCCCGGTGAGATCCGCCCCCTGCTGGATGGGACCATTTACCTTACTTTTGTGCGGAATCCCGGGGCTGCTTTCGGCCTTTTTGCCTACCAAACACCATATTTAATTGCTATTTCCCTGATCTTGATTGTGCTTACCGTAATTGTTGTTCATTTTGCTCCGTACCAAAAAACGCTTCGTACAGGTTTGGCTGTGATGCTTGGTGGCGCGGCCGGCAATTTATTTGACCGCCTGCAAACAGGTTACGTGGTGGATTTTATTGATCTGCGTTTCTGGCCGGTGTTTAACTTTGCCGATGTCGCCATTGTCGCAGGCGTATTTCTGCTGGCCATTAGGCTGATTGCACGGCCCGGCTTCCTCACACCGGAGGATCCCTCAAGGGGAGGCAGTTAAGCCATGGAGAAAAAAGAATACCGGGTAGCGGAACAGGATAATGGCTTGCGTCTTGATCACTTCCTTGCCGGTACGGCAGAGGAGCTTTCCCGCTCGTACGCGCAAAAACTTTGCCGCCAGGGGCTGGTACTGGTTGACGGTAAAGCGCAATGCAAAACCGGTTTTCGCCTGAGGCAAGGCCAAAAAATCGAGCTTTACCTCCCGCCCCCTCCCCGCCTAAAGGCTGAACCGGAAGCGATCCCTCTAAATATTGTATATGAAGACGATGATCTGCTAGTGTTGAATAAAGCCAGAGGTATGGTCGTACATCCTGCTGCCGGTCACCGGCAGGGAACTTTGGTGAATGCACTGCTGGCACATTGCCGGGAGCTCCCCGACGCGGAAGAAAAAAACAGACCGGGTATCGTCCATCGCCTGGACAAAGATACTACCGGATTACTGGTGGTGGCAAAAAGCGATCTGGCCTTTCGCTCACTGACACAGCAGATCAAAGACAGAAAGGTTAAAAGGGAGTACCGGGCTGTTGTCCATGGCACCCCTCCGAGGAAGCAGGGAACTGTTGACGCCCCGCTGGGGCGGGATCCCCATGACCGTAAAAAGTTTGCCGTTGTGCAGAGCGGCAAAGGAAGGCAGGCCATTACCCATTACCGTGTGCTTGGCAAAAGTGGACCTTATTCGCTGCTCGCAGTAGAGCTGGAAACGGGTCGCACGCACCAGATCCGGGTGCATCTTACCCACATCGGATGTCCGGTTGTGGGCGATCCTCTTTATGGACCAAAGCGCTCTCTCCACCGGGGCAAAGGACAGCTCCTCCATGCCTGTAAACTTGCTTTTCAACATCCTCGCAGCGGAGAATATGTTGAGTTTACCGCTCTGCCGGGGGAGGAATTTCGACCGTTTATGCCGGAAGGGGAAGGATCGGCCGAAACTTGCTCACAGGTTTAACGTTTCAACAGCGCTTGCAGCTTTTCATGATCGGGCGTGATAAAGATAGTCCGCTGACCGGTATAGGTAACCATACCCGGCTTTGCCCCGGGAATCAGGCGTACATTTTTGACCTGCGTGTAATCAACGGGAACGTTGGCGGAATGGGCGCCTCTGCTGTGTATGGCAGCCAGCATGGCTGCCGCTTCAATTCCTTCTTTATCGGCTTTCGCTCCTTTCAGGATTACGTGAGCGCCGGGTATTTCTTTTGCATGAAACCATAGGTCTGTAGGGCTGGCATGCCGCAGCAGCAGCTCGTTCTGCCGATTGTTGCGGCCCACTAAGATTTCCTCTCCCCCTGCTGCAATAAATTTATGCGGCTTAGCCGCGGGAATATTTCTCTGCAGGGGCGATTTGGCCATGCGGGTTAAATACTCTCCCTCCTCCAGCTCCAGGCGAATTTCCTGCAGCTCCTGCCAATCATATTTTTCTGCACTGTAAAGGATGCTCTCCAGATAGTTTAGCTCCTGGCGTGTAGCAGCGAGGCTTGCTGCAATTTTATTTGAAGCGTTTGCCGCTTTGCGGTATTTTTTAAAATATCGTTGCGCATTTTCTGAAGGGGAAAGATAGGGTTCCAACGTAATCTTAACTGTTTCTTTCTCCTGGCTGTAAAGGTTTGGCAGATAAACAGCGCTTACTTTTTCCGGCACGGCATGTAAATTTGACTTTAGCAGTTCACCGCATAGGCGATAATATTCACCCTTACCAGCACTTTCCAGCTCAGTCAATTGGCTATTTTCTTTCTTCCGTGCTTTTGCAATATAATGGTTAACCTGCCGGATAATCATCTGCTGCAGGTTTTTCTTTGCCTCGCTTTTCTCCCGGTAGAGATAAAACTCATCCAAAAGCTCGCTCATGGAGGAAAATTGACGCAGGAAAGCGCCGCCGGCTTGATTTGGCAGGAACGGCGCAAAATCAAGGGGTTCTCCCTTGCTATTGCAGAGCAGAGCCGGTTCCCATTTTTTTTCCGTGTACAACGACAAAAGCTCCTGTACGGCCTGCCATAGTTGCGGCCAGGCTTCGGCGGAGAGCAGATTGATGCCTGCACGGGCGGTTATCTCCCTGGCCAGAAAAGGGCTGATCCCCCGCAGTTTTTCCAGGAGGAACTCTGTTGCCGGCTTTCCCTGTTCCCGGGCTGCTTCCATGGCAAAAAAATTATAATCCATAGCCAAGGGGTGAGCTTTGTCCTGTGAAGGGGGAGGCACATAGGTATGATGGGGCAGGATAGTGCGGAAACGATTCATAAAAGGAGGCACCGCTTTAATTGCGCCTAGAATTGATTGTTTTCCATCCGTGGCAGGCTCATCAAGCAGGATCAGGTTGCTGCGCCGTTCCATTAGCTCTGCCACCAGTGTTTTTTGGGTTTCCTGGCCCCGTAAATTGATGGCGCGAAAATTAATTTTTAACACCCGCTCCAGTGGCGCTTGTTCAAAGGAGAGGATAGAAGCTCCGGTCAGATGTTTGCGCAGCAGCATGCAGAAAGAAGGAGGTACCGGCGGGCTTGGGAAATGACGAGAGGTTAAATGAATTCTTGCCCGGGCGGCGTTAACGGATAACAACAGGATATGATTTTTATTTTCACTGCGAAAATGAATAAGCAGTTCATTTGGGTCAGGCTGGGATATTTTGCTGATCTTCGCTCTGGCAGAGGCCAGCTTCTCTTCCAGTTCCCCGGCAACACAATGGAGCACAAAGGCATCAAAAGGCATAATCTTTCTCCCTGCAGCAGGTATTGACGCGCATTTACAGTATAGCGGCTCCGGTTTAAAAAAGCAATGCAGCTATGGATGATGTTCATTTTTACCTTGGTTGGCATAAGATAAAATTGGTAAATGTGAGCCTGAGTAATTACACTAATTTAAGCTTTTCTCTTTTTCTCTTGACCATACCTGTTTTTATGTTACAATATGGAGAGAAAAAGAATGGGGAAGATAAAGGTGATGTTCCGGTGCGCAGCATGACTGGATATGGGCGAGGGGAAACGAAGAATGACAAATATCATTTTGTCGTGGAGATTCGCTCCGTCAATCACCGTCACCTGGACCCGGTAATCAGGTTATCCCGCGACCTCTTGGCCCAGGAAGAGACAATCCGCAGAAGATTGCAGGAAAGGGTATACCGGGGACGGGTGGAGGTATATGTCAACCAGGAGATAAGTGGACAGAGGCGTAAAAAAGTGATTGTGGACGAGGAGATGGCGGCAGGCTATTACCGGGCCTTGCAGCAATTGCAGCAGGCTTTTGCTTGCGCCCAAACTGAAATTACCGCCGAAAAGCTGGCCGTATTTCCTGATGTTTTGATTCTGGAAAAGGAAGAATTGGACGAGAGGTTTATTGTGCCGCTTCTGCAGGATGCTTTGGAAAAGGCCCTGGATAGGTTTATACAGCAGCGGGAAGATGAAGGCAGAAGGCTTGCTGGTGATATCTATGGCCGTGTGCAGCGGTTGAAAGAAATCAGCACCCGGCTTAAAATGAAAAGCTCCCTGGTTACGGAACGATACAGGCAGAAGCTGGCCGACCGCTTGAATGAACTCTTTGATGGACGGGAATATGACGGGCAGCGCCTTTTTATGGAAGTGGCCCTTTTCGCCGAACGGTCCGACATTGAAGAGGAGATTGTTCGTTTGGAAAGCCATCTTTCGGCTTTCAGCGCGGCGATCGAAAAGGAAGGGGAGGCAATTGGGCGGAAACTTGATTTTCTGCTGCAGGAGATGTACAGGGAGGTTAATACTATTGTTGTTAAGGCGAATGATCTGGAGATTTCCCATCTGGTGCTTGACGCTAAAAGTGAAATAGAAAAAATTCGTGAACAGGTTCAAAATATTGAGTAACGGCATCCGGGGTAAATTAATTTTTGTGCGGGGAGGTGAAAGGCTTAAATAAAACCGGCTTGATTCAGCTGACCATCTTTTACTTAAGACTGCGGTGGAGCCGGCTTCCAGCCGGCTAATCCATGAAAAGACACCCCGCACCCCGGTGTAAATGTAAGCCTGAGCAGTAACGAAAAATATAACTTGGGAGGTGAAGACCTGATCCAAAAAATGTAATGGGCCGCATTCGGCCCAGGGTCAGGCTAGAATGAACATTAAGTTAATAAACATCGGCTTCGGAAACATTGTTTCCGCTAATCGCATTATCGTCATTGTAAGCCCGGAATCGGCACCGATTAAGCGCATCATTGGAGAGGCCCGGGATCGGGGCATGCTTGTTGACGCCACCTACGGCAGAAGGACGCGTGCCGTAATTATTGCGGATAGCGGTCATGTAATTCTCTCTGCTGTGCAGCCGGAGACAGTGAAACACCGCCTGCAGAGCAAGGATGTGGTGGCAGAGGAAAGCGGTCTCCGGGAGTAGCTCTGTTATGGAAGAAGGATTACTGCTCATTATCTCCGGTCCTGCCGGTGTGGGTAAAGGCAGCGTATGTAAGGTCCTTTGTTCAGAGAATTTGAACCTTTATTATTCTGTTTCCCTTACGACCCGTTCTCCCCGGCCGGGAGAACGGGATGGGGTTAATTATTATTTTGTCCAGGAAGAGCAGTTTATGCAGTTGCGGGACGAAGGATTTTTGCTGGAATGGGCTATGGTCCACGGGAACTACTACGGCACGCCTGCTCATCGTGTTGAAGAAATGAGGAAAGAAGGGCGGGACGTTATCCTGGAAATCGATACGGAGGGGGCACGGCAGATACGCCGGAACACAAAAGATGGTGTATTTGTTTTTTTATTACCTCCGACCATGCAAGATCTGCTTAAACGTATTCATAAAAGGGGAACCGATACCCATGCGGAGATACAGCGAAGATTTGCCGCCGCATACCGGGAGCTGGAAGACCTGGGGCGTTATGATTACGCCGTGATAAATGAAGAAATTAAGACTGCGGCGGCCCATATCGCCGCGATCATCATTGCGGAAAAGTGCCGCATAGCCCGCTGCCAAAATGTTTTGAAACGGCTAAAAGAAGAAGGTGATAACATTGATTTATCCTTCACTCGATGATTTATTATCCAGGGTAGACAGCCGCTATTCACTGGTTATCCTGGCTGCGAAAAGAGCGCGCCAACTACGGGAGATGCAGAGTAACCTTGAAGAAGGATTGACTTTAAAGGAAGTTTCCGCCGCACTGGATGAGATCTCTAAAGGGAAGGTTACCTTTGAAAGGATAAAAGACGGTATCAAATAGGAAGATGGATAAAAAAATCGTTTTAGGAATAACCGGTGGTATCGCCGCTTATAAAAGCGCAGAACTCGCCAGGCTCCTGGTGAAAGAAGGTCTAGCTGTACAGGTTGTGATGACGGATGCGGCCCAGTCCTTCGTTGCGCCGCTTACTTTCAGCACTATTACAGGGCGGCCTGTTTATCATTCCCTTTTTGCCGGGCCGCATCAATCATCCACCATCCATATTGATCTGGCCCGTGACCCTCATCTGATCGTGGTGGCTCCGGCAACAGCTAATATCATCGGTAAAGCAGCAGGCGGTATCGCCGATGATCTTCTTTCCACCGTATTGCTGGCGGTACGGCTGGAGAAATGTCCGGTAATCCTGGCCGCTGCTATGAACACGGCGATGCTTCATAACCCGGCGGTGCGGCAAAACATGACATTGCTGCGCGGGCGGGGCTTTATCATTGCCGATCCCCTGGCCGGGGAGCTTGCCTGCGGTGAGGTTGGGGAAGGGCGCATGGCCGAACCGGAACAGCTGTTCTCTCTTATTAAAAGAACCCTTGCCAAAGGGGATGACTATAGTGGTTTGTCCGTTCTTGTCACAGCCGGACCGACACGGGAACCCCTCGATCCGGTACGTTTTTTCAGCAATCATTCCAGCGGGCGCATGGGTTATGCGCTGGCCCGGGCGGCACAGCAGAGGGGGGCGAAAGTTTATCTTGTGAGCGGCCCCACCTCCCTTGAACCGCCGGCAGGGGTGGAGTTTTATGCGGTGGCTACAGCCCGGGAGATGTATGAGGTGACGTTAAAGCTTTTCCCCACAGTTGATGTGGTCATAAAAACAGCGGCGGTAGCCGATTACCGTCCCGCATCCACATCTGCTCACAAATTAAAAAAAGGGGAAGAACTTCAGCTCAGGCTGGTACGTAACCCTGATATTCTACAGGAACTGGGGAAACGGAAAAAGAAGCAGTTTCTTGTGGGATTTGCCGCTGAAACGGCCGACCTGCTGACTTCTGCCCGCTCCAAGCTGGAGCAAAAGAATCTGGATATCATCGTAGCCAATAATGTGATGCAAGAAGGGGCGGGTTTTGAGAAGGAAACAAATATAGTCCAGCTGCTCTACCGTGATGGTGGTGTGGAAGAACTCCCCCTTATGTCTAAAGCCGAGCTTTCCCATGAAATACTTGATCGGGTAAAGGCATGCCGGCAGCATTAGGGGGTATCATCAGCGATCAACTAATCAGTTGTTGAATTAAATGGGGAGTGACGAGCACTTCTAAAATTGCCGCCAGGATAAGGAGTTTCAATACAAGGGGAAAAACTGACCAGTACTCCCGCCAGATGGTCAAAAGGCTTTCTCCTCTTTTTTTGCCGGTCAGGGGAAAGATTAAATGAAAACCGGTCTTCAGGCCGAAAGCGGCGCTGAAGATCAGGGCGGGCAGCTCAAAGATACCGTGCGGCAGGATCCCTAAAAGCATTAGGGAGAAAACAGGCATGCCTTCCCTTGCCAGGGCAGCCGCTACGCTGCCCAGCAGGGCGCCGTTGGCAAAAAGCCCCAATAGCGGCGGAACTCCAATGATTGCACCCAGCAGCATCATCTGCAGGGAAACAAGAAGGTTATGGATAAACAGATAGAATATCCCTCTGAGGGGATGTCCTGTGAAGATGAACTCCGCCATTTCCTGCAGCATTTTATACTGGCTTGCCGTCAGCTCTCCAAGAAACAGATTTTCGTTACCATACAAAAAAGCGGCGGCACCAATTCCTGCGCAAAAGAAAAATGCGGCGATAATTATCCAGTTCAGGTTTTCTTTTAATAATAAGAATTGCATTTTAAGCTTGAGCAACTTTGCACCTCCATGGCTATTATAACAATACTGCGATGAATTACATAGTCTTTGTGCTATCAATTTAGGAAACAAGGTGCTGCAATGGACGAGCTTTACGCCCAGGTGATCCTCGATATAATCAGTGATGCGGTGGACAGGCCCTACCAGTACTTTGTGCCTCCCCATTTGCTGGGAAAGGTGCAACCGGGTTGCCGTGTCCTAGTCCCTTTTCGCTCCAGTAAAGTCAGTGCTTTTGTGATATCGCTGGGAGGGGAGAAAGGAGTTCACGCACTGCGGGATATACTGGCGGTGTCCGAACCGGAACCCGTGCTGACCCCGGAGATGCTGCAGCTGAGTGATTGGCTCGCCGCGTATTTCTATAACCGCCGTATTGAAGCGATTCGCCTTTGTCTGCCGCCGCTTAGCTGGCTGGAAACCGGCTCAGCGGCGGGAACAATTTTTGAGGACTATGTGCTGCCGCAGGTGGAAAGAAGTATTCTTTTGGCAGAGAGCCTCCGGCTGAGTAAAAGAGCCTTGCGCCAATCCCTGCTGCTCGGATGCCTGGCACAGGCCGTCCCGGAAGGGCTTCCCTGGGGTGAGCTGCGCCGTAAAACGGGAGCCTCAAAGGATTCTTTGCACGCGCTGGCTGGAAGGGGACTCGTCCGGTTATGCAGTATGCCGCGGGAGCGTCTTCCTCTGGTGACGCCGCCGTGGGACGGTGAAGCGCTTCTTTTTACGCGGGAACAGGCAGAGGTATGGCAAGAAATCAGCAGGAGTTTGGCGGGGCAAAGGTGCCCCTTCCTGTTGCACGGGATAACGGGGAGCGGTAAAACCGAAATTTATTACCGCACTGCCGAAGCGGTGCTGAAACAGGGCAAGACGGCCCTGATCCTGGTGCCGGAGATTGCCCTCACCCCTCAGCTCATTGCCGCTTTCCGGGGGCGCTTTACCGGCCATTTTGCCTTGTTGCACAGCAGCCTTTCCCCTAGGGAGCGATGCGACCAGTGGTGGCGCGTCAAAAGCGGAGAGGCGCAGGTGGTGCTTGGCGCCCGTTCCGCGGTTTTTGCTCCTATGGAAAATATAGGATTAATCGTCCTTGATGAAGAACACGAACATACCTACCGGCAGGGTGACGGGCCCCGTTACCACGCCAGGGATGTGGCGCGCTGGCGGGCAGAATATCACGGCGCCCAATTACTGCTGGGCAGTGCCACTCCCTCGCTGGAAACGTACCAGGAGGCCAGGAAGGGGAGAATCAAGCTGCTGGAACTCAAGGAAAGGGTTGGCGGGCGCCCCCTTCCATCAGTGCAGGTAGTGGATATGCGACAAGAGTTCCAACGTGGAAACAGGAAGATCTTCAGCCGTTTGCTCGTACGGGCTATGCAGGAGGCCCTTTCCCGGAAAGAACAGCTGATTTTATTCCTTAACCGGCGGGGCTTTGCCGGTTTCCAGCTCTGCCGCAACTGTGGACATGTGATGCAATGTCCATCCTGTTCTGTTTCTTTAACGTATCATACCGATCCCGAGCACCTGCAGTGCCATTTTTGCGGCTATCGCTGTTTTCCTGAAGCTTCCTGCCCCGGCTGTTCCAGTATTTATCTGCGCCATTTTGGACTGGGGACTCAGCGGGTGGAAAAAGCAGCGCGGCAGATTTTTCCGCAGGCGAATATCCTGCGTATGGATAGCGATGTCACTAAAGTCAAGGACTCACACCGCAAAATATGGGAGGCTTTCCAAAAAGGGGAGGCTTCTGTGCTCATTGGCACCCAGATGATTGCCAAGGGACTGGATTTCCCCAATGTGACGCTGGTAGGAGTGATAGCTGCTGATATTACGCTTAATCTCCCCGATTTTCGTGCCGGCGAGCGCACCTTTCAACTGCTTACACAGGTTGCCGGAAGGGCAGGCCGGGGCGATAAAAAAGGAGATGTAATTATTCAAACCTATAACCCTGAGCATTACAGCATCCGCAAAGCGGCGGCCCATAATTACGATGCCTTTATGCAGGAAGAGCTAAGGCGCAGGGAAGACCTTGCTTACCCGCCGTATGGTGAGCTGCTCCTTTTTACCTGCAGCGCCCTGGTGGAAAGCACTGCCGCTGCAGGAGCACAGGAACTGCGTTCCCGTCTGGAGCAGCGGATCTCCTTGGATGAAGGGGAGGAGATCCTCGGCCCTGCCCCCGCACCCTTAAAAAAAATAAGGGATTATTATCGTTTTCACCTTCTTATTAAAGGAAAATCATTTGAAAAAAATGCCGGCATGATACGGAACATTGTCTGGGAGCTGCGCGCCAAACTAAAGGATACACGCATCACAGTAGATTTTAACCCGCTGATGATGTTATAATAATAATAGAAGGTCCAAAGCCGGCTGATGAGGGATGGGTCATAAATGGCTTTGCGCATTATTCGTAAAGACAAAGATGCGGTGCTGCGCCTAAAAGCGGCGCCGGTGCACAAGTTCAATGCTCGGCTGGCCGTACTCCTTGATGATATGGCGGAAACAATGGATGTTGCCGCGGGAGCGGGGCTGGCCGCGCCCCAAATTGGGATTTCCCGCAGGATTATCGTTTTTCGCGGCGAAGATGGTGTTATGGAATTAGTAAATCCCGAATTTATTTTAAGGCAGGGCGAGAGTGTGGAGATTGAGGGCTGCCTTAGCTGTCCCGGAATTTATGGGGAGGTGGCCAGGCCATTGCTGGCGCGTGTAAAGGGATATGACCGGCAGGGCAATCCCCTTGAGCTGGAAGGCGAAGGCTTTATGGCCAGGGTGCTGGAGCATGAAATTGACCATCTCGACGGCATTCTCTTTATTGATAAAGCACTGCGCTTATTTACGGACGAAGAGCTGAAAAATATTTACAAGGATGTGGAAGATTGAGTGATTTTACCCTTGTTTTTCTCGGCTCGGCGCCTTTTGCCGTTCCTTCGTTGCGCCGGCTGGTAACAGGAGGTTATCCTGTTTCAGCTGTCATTACCAGGCCTGACCGGCCAGCCGGCCGTGGCCGGAAGATTGTAGCCACTGTGGTTAAGCAAGAGGCGCAGGAGTGTGGTTTAACGGTCTGTCAACCGGAAAACAAGGGGCAGCTGTTGGAGGTCTTGCAAAAAATAAGGCCGCAGCTATTGGTAAATGTAGCTTACGGCATGATCCTGCCTGAGTCTGTGCTGCTTCTTCCCTCCCGGGGGTGTCTCAATCTGCATCCCTCCCTCTTGCCTCGTTACCGGGGAGCGGCGCCGATCCAAAGGGCTATTATGGCGGGAGAGTCCATAACGGGGGTAACGATCCTTTTTATGTCGATGCGCCTTGATGCGGGAGATATTATTTTGCAGGAGACAGTAGCGCTTGGGCAGGAGGAAAATTTTGGCGATATCCATGATCGTCTGGCCGATTGCGGCGCAATCCTTCTTTGTAAGGCGATAGATCTGCTGGGCCGGGGGCAGATGTCAGCCATACCACAGGATGACGGGATGGCTACTTTTGCTCCGCCACTGACCCGTGAAGAAGAGAAGATCAACTGGTCAGACCGGGCGTTAAAAACATTCAACCAGATACGTGCCCTTGCGCCCTATCCCGGTGCATATACATCTTTTCGCGGTCTACGGCTGAAAATTTGGAAAGCCGCGCTGCCGCAGCCTGGGCAGGCGGCGGAAAACGGCAACCAACATCCCCCCGGCACAGTTTGCCGCGGCGATTCAGACAGCCTCACCGTGCAATGTGGCGAAGGGTTGCTGCCGTTGCTTGAAGTGCAGCCGGAGGGTAAACGCCGCATGGATCTGCACAGTTTTATACAGGGTTACAGACCGCAGGTTGGTGAGATTATTGGTTAAACAAAGGCAATACGCAGTCAAAAAAAGAACATATTTGGGGCTGTTTCTGGCCGTACTCCTTTTTTTCGCGCTGCCGGCCGGTTACCTTTTGCTGTTTGCCCGCGATCCGTTGGAACCTGTTTCACGGAACGTCATATTAGTGATCACAGCGGCCGTATTTATTTTTGTGCTCATTTTGTTCTGTTGCCTGCTGCTGGCCATAATATCGATCATGCAAAATCGCACCTTACCGGGTCTTGGCTGGCTGACGGGAAAAACACTCTTCCTCCTTTACCCCCTGGTAGTTCACTGCGGCCGTCTGATGCATGTTGCCCAAGAGAATATCCAGCATTCTTTTATTGCCGTTAATAACCGTTTACTGGCGAACCGGCCGCTTCAGACTGCGGCAAAGAATATACTGCTTCTCCTTCCCCACTGCCTGCAGCACGAATGCTGCGATTATAAAATTACGCGGGACCCGCATAACTGCCGCCGCTGCGGCCGTTGTCAGATGCCGGAAATCCTGGATCTTGCCGCGCATAAGCGGATAAGGTTGGAAGTTGTTACCGGCGGCACACTGGCGCGGCAGGCTGTACAGAAATACCGTCCCCAGGCTGTTGTCGCCGTTGCCTGTGAGAGGGATTTAAGCAGTGGCATACTTGACAGCTTTCCCCTTCCCGTTTATGGCGTTGTCAACGAACGCCCGCAAGGTCCGTGTTCCAACACGAGAGTGGATATGGCTTTGCTGGAAGAAACCTTAAACTCTCTTATACTGAACAGGAAAGGAGTTAATCAGTAAAATGTGGTTTATTGACAGTGGGTTTATTATCTTTGTCTTGCCGGCGATGATCTTTGCCCTATATGCGCAAGGAAAAGTGAAAAGTGCTTATGCGCGGTATTCGCGGGTTGCTGCCCGCAGCCGTGTCAGCGGCGGGGATGTCGCCAAGGATCTGCTTAGCCGTGCCGGCTTAAGCGACGTGCCTGTGCTGCAAACGCCGGGAGAACTTACGGATCACTATGATCCGCGTCGCCGTGAGGTCAAACTCTCCACTCCTGTTTTTCAGGGCAACTCCATTGCTGCCCTGGGAATTGCTGCCCATGAGGTGGGCCATGCGCTTCAACATGCCGGTGGCTATGCTCCTCTGGCAATACGCAATGCCGTTGTTCCCATGGCCGGCTTTGGTTCCCGGGCTGCTTTCCCCCTCTTTTTCATCGGTTTTCTTTTCAGTGCCGGTGCTGCAGAAGGAAACTTTGGTGTGCTGCTTATGGATATCGGTATAGCCGTATTTTTATTTGCCATACTGTTCCAGATTATCACTTTGCCCGTAGAGTTTAACGCCTCAAACAGGGCCGTTGCCTCCCTTGCCGATGGAGGTTATCTGGATGAACGGGAACTTAACGGTGCCAGGGAAGTCCTTAAAGCGGCTTCCCTTACTTACGTGGCGGCCATGGCCGTTGCCCTTGCCCATCTTTTCCGTCTGCTGATGCTCCGGAACAGGAGTTAAAGGCATGCCGGTGAAAGAGGCGGGGATATGAGCCGGCGCCGGGGGGAGTATGCGGACAGGGGCCGGGTAGCGCAGGCTTCCAGCCTGCAAATGCAAATGCAAAAGGAAAAGGAAAAGGAAAAGGAAAAGGAGAGGCTGAGCGCCCGGGATGCTGCTTTGCTGGTATTGCGCGAAGTGGAGCTCCAAGATGCTTATGTAAATCTTGCGCTGAACCGCATGCTCGGCAGTATGGCTTTTCCTTCCAATGAGAGGGCGTTGCTGACGGAACTGGCTTACGGCGTGCTGCAGCGCTTGAATACCCTGGATTGGGCACTTTCCCTGTATCTTGACCGGCCATTGCCCAAGCTGACTCCCTGGATCCGCAATATCCTGCGCCTCGGGGCCTATCAGCTCTGCTATTTGCAGCGCATTCCACCGTCGGCGGCTGTGGATGAAGCGGTAAAACAGGCCCACCGTTATGGCCACCACGGTGTCGCCGGCCTGGTAAATGCCGTATTGCGGAAGCTGGAGAAAACAAAGGAAAAGCTGCCCTGGCCTTCCCGGCGACGCAGCCCGGAGCTTTATTTTTCCCTTTACTATTCCTATCCCCCGTGGATGGTACACCGCTGGCTGGCGGAGCTTGGCTTTAAGGAGACGGAGGCCCTTTGTGCCGCCGGCAATGAGCCGGCACCCCTTACCGTACGGGCTAACACGCTGCGGCTTGACCGGCACGAACTGGCAGAAAAGCTTAAGTATGAAGGTGTGGAGGCGCGGGAGCTTCATTTTGCCGGCGCAGGCTTGCAAATAAAAATTAGCAGCCGCCTGGAGGAGTTGGAGAGTTTTCAGCGCGGTCTTTTTCAGGTCCAGGGAGAGGCTTCCATGCTTGTGGCTCCCTTGCTTAATCCCCAGCCCGGAGAGACGGTTCTGGATCTTTGCAGCGCCCCCGGGGGCAAAACGGTTCACCTGGCCGAACTTATGGAAAACAGGGGGACAGTGATCGCCGCGGATCTCCATCCCCACCGTCTGAAACTTGTGGAAGCAACCGCCCGTCGGCAAGGGGTGGGTATTATTTTTACGGAAAAACTTGACGGCCGGCATATTCCCGCGGAAAAACAGAACTATTTTCACCGGGTACTCCTGGATGTTCCCTGTTCCGGCCTTGGCGTACTGC
>Ga0136715_1000007_pt1 | contig 41080 bp, 38 predicted proteins | sample SedPBSmetaG_FD_104916 | JGI IMG/M metagenome (GOLD analysis project Ga0136715, IMG submission 104916) | Freshwater sediment bacterial and archeal communities from Indian Creek, Illinois, USA to study Microbial Dark Matter (Phase II) -... | ecosystem: Environmental > Aquatic > Freshwater > Creek...
GCCCACCAGGAAGGTGAAAGCATTTTTTTTACCCTCCCGGTGGTCTCGCACTGCTGCGCTATTTTCTTTAAGCACGTCGTCAACAACCTGTTCCAGTTCATCCGTATCGCTGATCTGCCCCAGGCCCTTCTCGGCCACGATTTCTCCGGGCATTTTGCCTGCGCTGAATGATTCTTCCAGAACCTCTTTGGCCGTGCGGCCGCTAATCTTCCCTCTATCGATTAAGATCAGCAGCTCCGCCAGGTGAGAGGGCTTAAAGGGTAAGGCTTCGATATCTGTGTCAACCTGTTTAATAAGTTTTAAAACATCCCCCAACAGCCAGTTGGCTACTTTTTGCGGCTGGTTATTGAGCTTAATCGCTTCTTCAAAAAAATCAGCAAGACACGGATCGGAGATGATGATCTCGGCCTGGTAATGGGAAAGTGCATAATCAGCAGTTAAGCGACGATAACGAAATTCCGGAAGCTCCGGCATTTTACTCCTGATCTTTGACAGCAGGGCCGCATCCACAACCAGTGGCGGCAGGTCCGGTTCAGGAAAGTAGCGGTAGTCATGGTCGTTTTCTTTAGTGCGCATTTCGCTGGTTATGCCTTTATCCTCATGCCAGCGCCGTGTTTCCTGGTTAACACGCCCGCCCTTATTCAAAATGGCCGTTTGACGCTCCACCTCGTGTTCCAACCCCCGCTGCACCGCTTTAAAAGAATTCATATTCTTAATCTCCACTTTTTGCCCCAGTGCCTTTGCGCCATGGGAGCGCAGGGAGATGTTGGCATCACAGCGCAGACTTCCTTCCTCCATTTTACAATCAGAAACCCGCGTATAGAAGAGCGTACGCCGCAGCGTTTCCAAAAAAATACGTGCTTCCGCGGGTGAACGCAGATCCGGGTTGGTTACTATTTCAATAAGGGGTACGCCACAGCGGTTATAATCCACATAGGAGGATGCATGGCTTTCATTATGGAGCAATTTCCCCGCATCCTCTTCCAGGTGAAGCCGCTCGATATTTACTTTTTGTGCCGGCTCTCCACCCTTAAAAAGCTCGAGATAGCCGTTGCCGGCTAATGGGAATTCATATTGGGAAATTTGGTACGCCTTGGGCAGGTCCGGATAAAAGTAGTTCTTGCGCGCAAAACGGCTGAAAGGGTTAACCCGGCAGTTTAGAGCCAGCGCCGCCTGCAGCGCCAACAGCAGGGCATTCTCGTTTAAAACGGGCAGCGAACCGGGAAGCCCAAGGCAAACGGGGCAAATATTGGTATTGGGGGCGGCGCCGAACCGGTTGGCGCAGGGGCAAAACATCTTGCTCTGCGTATGTAGTTCCAAGTGTACCTCCAAACCGATGACGATCTCATATGTGTTCAATATTCTTTTCCATCCTCGCTGGCGAGACGGCCAGGCGCCCCTTGATACCAAGAGCTTCCTCCAGGCAGTAACAAAACTGGAGCATACGCCCCTCGTCAAAGGGTCGGCCAATCACCTGCAGCCCGACCGGCATCCCATCCACAAAACCGCAGGGGATGGAAACAGCCGGACAGCCGGTAAGGTTTGCCGTAATCGTGCAGATATCGCTTAAGTACATGGTTAGAGGGTCATCTTTCCGTTCCCCTATTTTAAAAGCCACTGTAGGTGAAGTAGGGGTAACAATAAAGTCATAATCCTTAAAGATCTTTTCAAAATCATCGTGTATGAGCGTACGCATCTTCATTGCTTTCAGGTAATAAGCATCATAGTAGCCGGAACTGAGTGCGTAGGTGCCCAGCATGATGCGCCTTTTAACCTCCGCACCGAAACCCTCCTTTCGCGTATCCTGGTAAAGGGCAAGCAGGTTTGTTTTGCCGCGTACGCTTAAACCGTACTGAATCCCGTTATAACGGGCCAGGTTGGATGATGCTTCGGCCGTAGCTACCAGATAATAGGCAGGAAGGGCATAAACGGTGCTGGGAATAGAAACCTCGGCCAATTCAACCCCCAGCCGGGAACACCTCCCCACCGCATCCATAACAATATCCCTTACCGACTTTTCGATTCCTTCGCCAAAGTATTCCAAAGGCAGCGCCGCCTTAAAACCTCTTACCTCTCCGCCCAGATATGCGGTATAATGATCCTTTTCCCGGCAGACAGAGGTGGAATCCCGCCGGTCATATCCGGCGATAATATCAAGGACAATGGCACAATCACGTACATCCCTGGTCAAAGGCCCAATCTGGTCCAGGGAGGATGCAAAAGCAACAAGGCCGTAACGGGAAACAAGCCCATAGGTAGGCTTAAGGCCAACCACGCCACAGAAGGAGGCCGGTTGACGAATGGAGCCGCCGGTATCGGAGCCAAGAGCAAAAAAGACTTCTCCTGCCGCAACCAGCGCCGCTGAGCCTCCGCTGGAGCCTCCCGGAACCCTCTCCCGGTCCCAGGGGTTGGCAGTAATCTGAAAAGCGGAGTTTTCCGTAGAAGAGCCCATGGCAAACTCATCCATGTTGGCCTTTCCCACCAGGATCGCACCGGCCTGGTTAAGAGCGGCAGCGGTAAAAGCGTCATAGGGAGGTTTGTAACCGGCCAGCATGCGGGAGGCACAGGTAGTGGGAATACCGCTGGTGCAGATATTATCTTTTAATGCCATCGGAATACCGGCAAGCAGGGAAGGAGCCCGGCCCTGCTCCAGCAACCTGTCCGCCTGCCGCGCCGCGGATAACACCTCTTCCTCATCTAAAATGGTAATGAAGCCGCATACCTCCGGCTCCACGGCTGCGATCCGTTCTAATACCGCCTCTGCCAGCTGCCGCGAGGTTACCTCTCCCCGTCTTAGAGCTTGCGCTGCTGCAAAAGCTGTCATGGTATAATAACTCATCCTGGTTCCTCCGCTCTTTGCGTCATTCTATTATAGGCGGCACTTTGAAGAAGCCGTCCTCTTGCTCCGGCGCTTCTTGTAAAATCGCCTCCCGCATTGCTGCGGTACCGGGTACCACATGATCTTCCCGCAAAATATTGCTCAGGGGTTGGGGATGGCGTGCCGGCTCAACATTATCCAGGTCAACATCCTTTAGCATATTGATATAACCCAGTATATCATTGAATTGTACAGTGTAAAGATCCACTTCATCCGGGGAGAGAGCTAGTCTGGCCAGTGCCGCCACATGTTCAACTTCTTCTCTGCTGACCTTCATAATTTCACCTCTACACAAAAATTGCAGGAATGACCTTCCCCGATGTAGAATAGCCTGTACAGGTAAACCAGGTTTAACCCAGGGAGGAGATCAAGATGCCTGTATTGCTTAATCTCGTTGAGAAACAAGTGCTGGACTCTGTTAATGATTTTCTTAAAAAAGAGGGGGTGTGCGGTTGCGAGCAGTGCAAGCTTGATGTAGCCGCCATTGCTCTTAATTACCTGCCCCCCCGCTATGTAGTTGCCGCGCAGGACGCTGCGTATGCCAAGGCAGACCTGTTGGGCCTGCAAAAGTATATTGATATCGCCGGTGCCATCACCAAGGCGGTAAAGTTAGTCAAAGAACACCCAAGGCACTGATCTGGCTCTCCGTTAAGCGGAACGGTCAAGACCGTTCCCTACGGCTCTGCCCGCAGGCTCGATGTTCCAGGTTTCTTGTTTCTTGCCTCTTGAACCGCCCGTTCTCTATTGTTCAGCAGTTCCGCAAGTTCTTCTTCTCCCAGCACTGTAATGCCCAGTTCCCTTGCTATTGCCAGCTTGGAGCCGGCCTTCCCCCCGGCAATCAGATAATCAACGTTTTTACTGACAGCAGAGAGTACCTTTCCTCCCCGGGCTTCAACCATTTCCCTGGCTTGCTGGCGCGTGAAGCGCTGCAGCGTTCCCGTAAAGACAAAACTTTTTCCCGCTAAATCTTCCTTTCCTTCTCCTTCCTGCTCCTCCAGAAAGTTGACTGCAGCTTGCTTAAATTTAAGAATGACTGTTTGTGCCCCTGCTCCTTGAAAAAAATTAACCAGGGAGAAAGCAATCCGGGGACCTATCTCTTTCAGCGCGGTCAGCTCTGCAGAAGTGGCAGCAGCAAGACGGGGCAAGCTGCCAAAATGTACAGCCAGCAGGCGTGCCGCACGCTCGCCAACTAAACGTATGCCCAGGCCATAAAGGAGGCGGTGCAAGGGATTGTTCTTGCTGCGTTCAAGGGAATTTAGCAGGTTGTTTGCCGATTTTTCAGCCATACGTTCCAACTGGACCAAATCTTCCATCGTTAGCGCATAGAGATCCCCCACATCATGAACCATCCCTGAATGGTAAAGCTGTGCAGCGAGAGATTCTCCCAGGCCGGAAATGTCCATCGCCCCCCGGGATGCAAAGTGAATGATACGCTCAACCACCTGAGCGGGGCAGGCGGGATTGAGGCAACGCAGGGCCGCCTCACCGGGAAGGCGCTTTGCCTCCCTGCCACAGGAAGGACAGGACTGAGGCATGATAAAGGGGCGCTCCCCGCCGCTGCGCCTTTCTTTCAGTACCCTGACAATTTCCGGGATTATTTCCCCGGCTTTATGTACCACCACCATATCACCGATCATTACATCTTTTTCCCGGACGATATCCTCATTATGCAGGCTCGCCCTTTTGACCAGCGAACCGGAAAGTAACAGGGGATCCAGTTCAGCGAGCGGGGTAATTGTCCCTGTTCGCCCCACCGTGACGGTGATATCCTGGATGCGCGTTATCCCTTCCACAGCAACAAATTTATAGGCAATCGCCCAGCGGGGCGCCCGGCTGGTAGAACCGGCCTTCTCCTGCAAGAGCAAGTCATTAACCTTATAGACAACTCCATCGATTTCGTAAGGTAAATTGTGGCGCAATGTGTTTATTTCAGCATAAAAATTCAGGGCCTCGTCAAGATCTTGCAGCAAAGAAACGTGCGCATTAACTTTAAAGCCCAAGGCTTTCAGCATGGCAAGAATCTCCCACTGGCTGGTTATGTTTCTGTCACTGAGATTTATCAGGCTGTAAGCAAACAGATCGAGCGGTCTTTGGGCTGCCACCGCCGGGTCAAGCTGGCGCAGTGAACCGGCTGCCGCATTGCGCGGATTGGCAAAAAGGGAAAAACCCTGCTGTTCCCTTTCCCGGTTCAGGCGGATAAAACCTTCCCGTGTCATAAAGACCTCTCCGCGCACTTCGGCACTGATATTTTTGCGCAGACGCAGGGGTAAACTCCTGATTGTGCAAAGATTTGCCGTGATATCCTCTCCCCGGTAACCGTCTCCCCGTGTCGCGCCACGGACAAATCTGCCTTCTTCAAAATAAAGGGAAACAGCAAGCCCGTCAATTTTGGGCTCGCCAACCAGCGTAACTTTTCCCATGCCGATAATTTTTTGCAGCCGCCGGTGAAATGCTAAGAGGGCATCCGCGGTAAAGGCGTTGTCCAGGCTGAGCATCGGCACCAGGTGCCGGACTTCGGCAAATACGGAAAGGGGTGGGCCACCAAGACGCCGGGACGGCGAATCATCGCTGCTGAGCTCCGGATACAGGCTTTCCAATTGCATAAGTTCCTGCATATACCGATCGAACAGGGCATCACTGAGGCGTGGCGCGTCAAGGACATGATAATAATAGTTATGCTCATTAATTAGTTCACGCAACTCCGTTAGGCGCCCGGCGGCAGTTTCCCTATCCATCCTCTTTCACCTCTTAAGTATTACAGGGAGCGGTATCCGATATCCCGGCGGTAATATGCTCCTTCAAAGTTGATTGTTCCGGCCAGAAGATAGGCTTGTTGCTGCGCCGTTCTAAGATCCGCGCCCCAAGCCGTTACGCCGAGCACCCTGCCGCCGCTGCTTACGATCTTGCCGTCTTTAAAGGCAGTGCCCCCATGAAAGACAACACCCTTTTCCGTCCGGGCTTTTTCAAGGCCATAAATTTCTTTACCCGTCTCATAGTTTCCGGGATAGCCATTAGAGGCCATAACCACACACACCGCCGCATCCGCAGACCATCGTGGCGGTTCCAGTGCTGCCAGCTCTCCCCTGGCTGTATGCATCAAGAGGGGCGGCAGGGGGGAGCTGAGGCGGGGCATGACCACCTGTGTTTCCGGATCACCGAAACGGACATTGAACTCCAGCACCTTCAGACCTTCCGCAGTAAGCATACAACCGGCATAGAGCACACCGTTATATTCGATCCTTTCTGCCCGCAGCCCCTGCAGCACAGGTGCAAAAACACGCTCCTTGGCTTCGCTTAGCAGTTTGGGTGTAAATATCCCCGCAGGAGAATACGCACCCATGCCACCCGTATTCGGTCCCCGGTCCCCTTCAAAGACAGCCTTGTGATCCTGCGCGGAAGGGAGCATGATCAAAGTATTACCATCGGTTAGAGCAAAAAGAGAGATCTCTTCCCCCTGCAGACATTCCTCAACCACGATTTGTGCACCGGCCTGACCGAAGATTTTCTGCACCATGAGCTGCTGCACCGCCGTGTGGGCGGAAGCTCTGTCCGCTGCCACCACAACACCTTTTCCTGCGGCCAGACCATCAGCCTTGACAACCACGGGATAATCAATTTGATTCAAATAATCCCGGGCTGCGGGAGCATCGTTAAAAACAGCATAAGCGGCACTGGGGATACCATATTTTTTCATAAAAGCTTTAGCCCACACCTTGCTGCCTTCCAGACGGGCACCGCTGCCACCGGGGCCAAAGATATGCAGATCCGCATCCCGAAAAAGATCGGCTATTCCCCCCACCAGGGGAGCTTCAGGCCCCACCACCGTGAGATCTATCCCCTTTCCCCGGGCAAAATCTCTCAGTTTGATCATTTCAGCCGGATCAATGGGCACACACTCAGCCAGAGCGGCAATACCGGCATTGCCGGGAGCGCAGAATATTTTTTCCACTTCCGCGCTTTTGGCCAGCTGCCAGACCAGCGCATGCTCCCTGCCGCCTCCACCCACTACAAGAATGCGCACCGGCGGCACCTCCTAATGTTTAAAGTATCTTTTCCCGGTAAACAGCATGGCCATATTATATTTTTCACACGTTGCGATCGCTTCCGTATCCCGCTGGGAACCCCCCGGCTGCACAATGGCTGTAACACCATGCTCCGCCGCCAGCTCTACCCCATCTTTAAAAGGGAAGAAAGCATCGGAAGCCATCACGCTTCCTTTTACATTATTGCCGGCCTGTTCCACGGCAATTCTCACCGCGCCCACACGATTCATCTGACCCGCGCCAATTCCCAGGGTCTTACCCCCTTTGGCGATAACGATTGCATTGGATTTAACATGCTTTACTACTTTAAGGGCAAAAAGCAGATCCTTCAGCTCCTGACCGGTAGGCTTGCGCTCAGTAACCGTTTTCCATTGGACGATGTCGTAGCGCTCTTTCAGATCATCCTGCAAGAGCAGGCCGCCACTTACTTTTTTGTAATCATACCCTCTCTCTTTGCGCAAGCCGGAAGGAATCATAAGCAGGCGAACATCTTTCTTTTGCGCAAATATTTCCAGCGCCTGGATTGAGAAGGATGGGGCTATCACCACCTCCAGGAATATCTTCTGCATCTGCAAGGCTGTTTCCCCGTCTACCTCCCGGTTCAGGGCTACTATCCCGCCAAAAATGGATACGGGATCCGCCGTATAAGCTTTTTGATAAGCGTCCAATGCGTTGCCGGCAACACCCACACCGCAGGGATTTGTATGTTTAACGGCCACGGCGACCGGTTCATCGAACTCCCCGGCTATCTCCCAGGCAGCCTGCAGGTCATTGATATTGTTAAAAGAAAGCTCCTTTCCCTGCAGTTGTTTGGCTTCTGCCAGACTGCCATGCGGTGCCAGCGGTTCCTGAAAAAAAGCAGCCTGCTGATGAGGGTTTTCCCCATAACGGAGGTCCATCACCTTGACAAAAGGAAGGGTTATCTTCTGCGGAAATTCTTCACCTTCCCGCCTGTTGTCTAAGTAACGATCCTCCAGATAATTGCTGATTACGCTGTCATAATACGCGGTATGCGCAATGGCCTTTACCGCGAGCTGAAAACGGGTCTGCTGTGAAACATCCCCCGCGCTGCGCAGCTCCTTGATTACGGCATTGTATTTTGACGGTTCCACAATCACAACTACATGCTGATAATTTTTAGCAGCCGCTCTGACCATGGTAGGACCGCCGATATCGATATTTTCGATGGCTTCATCCAGCGGAACATCACCCCTGCCGACCACATCGATAAAAGGATAAAGATTAACCGCAACGAGGTCGATGCCGATGATACCGTGCTCTTCCATCTGGCGGCGATGCAGTTCCAGATCCCGGCGTCCCAGAATACCACCATGCACTAAAGGATGAAGCGTTTTCAATCTCCCTTCCAGAATTTCCGGGAATCCTGTCAGTTCGCTTACATCCGTGACTTTACATCCCGCCTCTCTTAAAGTGCGGGCCGTACCCCCGGTGGAGATAATCTCCCAACCCATTGCTTCCAGTTCCCGGGCAAAATCCACAACTCCTCCTTTATCGGAGACGCTGATTAGCGCCCTTTTAGTTTTCATCTGCCAGACACCTTCTCCCTTCCAGGCGTAATTTCCCCTCTATAAACAGCTGAATCGCCCGGGGATAAAGACGATGCTCGACCCGGTGGATGCGCGCATGTATGGAATCCTCCGTGTCGTGATCATAAACCGGGACTGCTTCCTGTAAAATTATCGGCCCCGTGTCCAATCCCTCATCAACAAAGTGAACGGTGCAACCGCTGACCTTTACCCCGTAGGTAAGGGCCTGTTTTACTCCGTCCAACCCCGGAAACGCCGGGAGCAGTGAGGGGTGAATGTTCATAATCCTGCCCTTAAATTCCTGCACGAAAGAAGCGGTGAGCAAGCGCATAAAGCCGGCTAAAATTACCAGGCGGATTTTTCTGTTGTGTAAAATTTCCACTATTGCTGTGTCGTAGGCATCCCGCCCTTCATGCACATGCGGATCGATAAAGAGGGTCTCAATGCCCCTGTCCCTTGCCCGCTGCAGCGCATATGCATCCTTGCGATCACTGATAACCAAGGCCACGCGTCCGTTGATCTCCCTATTTTGCACCGCGTCGATGATCGCCTGCAAATTGCTGCCGTATCCCGATGCCAGTACTGCCAGATCCATGCTATTTTCCTCCCAATCCCTACATGGTTATCTCCACGCCAGGGCCTGTACCTTTGTCTTCCTCAATGTAACCGATGGACCAGGCTTGCCAGTCCTTTTCCTTAAGATATTGAAGTATTGCCTCCGATGTTCCGGAGGGGACAATCATGGCCATGCCGATCCCCATATTAAATGTACGGTACATTTCCCTTTCCTGGATATTACCCTTTTCCTGCAACAGCTTAAATATGGCAGGCACATCCCAGGACCGCTTCCGCAGAACCGCCCTGGTCCCGGGCGGCAATATGCGCAGCAGATTTAACTCCAGCCCGCCGCCCGTAATGTGAGCCAATCCTTTTAAGGGGTACTGCTGCAGCAGCGGCAGTACCAGCGGCACATAAACAGCGGTAGGTTTGAGCAGCTCCTCTCCCAGCGCGCATTGCAGGGGAGAATAGACAGCCAACGGATCGAGCGACAAATGTTCAAAGAAAACCTTACGTACCAGGGAATAACCGTTGCTGTGCAGTCCGTTGGAGGCCAGTCCAATCACAACATCGCCCGGGACAATATCTTTTCCGGTGATGATGCGCTCCTTTTCGGCAATGCCCACGGCAAACCCGGCCAGGTCATATTCCCCGGGAGGATAAAAGCCGGGCATCTCGGCTGTTTCGCCACCGAGCAAGGCACAGCCGGCCTGGCGGCACCCTGCGACGATGCCGCTGATGATCTCCGCCGCCTGGTCAACATCCAGTTTCCCCACTGCCAAATAATCCAGAAAAAAAAGGGGGTCAGCCCCCTGTACCAGCAGATCGTTGACACACATGGCCACCAGGTCGATGCCGACCGTATCATGCTTGTTCATCATCACGGAGATCTTCAGTTTGGTGCCCACCCCATCGGCAGCGGCAGCAAGGACAGGTTCCCGGTAGCGCTGCCAGTCAGGTTTAAAAAAACCGGCAAACCCACCTATCTCCATCATTACTCCGGGACGAAAGTTTTGCCCGACCATTTTTTTGATACGCTGCACCAACGCATCGCCAGCCTCAATATTTACACCGGCCTTATTATAATCAAAGCTTTCTTCTTGCATAGATAATCACCTTCCAAAACTTAAGCGTTCTGTTACTGCTCAGCCTTACATTTTCATCGGGGCGCAGGGTGCCTTTTCCGGGCTCAGCCGGCTGGAAGCCGGCTCCACTGCAGTCTCAATAAAAGATAGCTTTGCGGAACGGTCAAGACCGTTCCCTACGATTGATCGAGCCTAAATGCCGCTCAAAGGCAACCCTGCACCCCTTTTGCAGCCTGAACAGTTACAGCGTTCTTTGAATTCTGTCTTTAAATGGGGTAATCCCCGCTGAAACAGGCCATGCAAAAATGGCCGGCAGGCAGTCCTGCGGCAGCCAGCATACCGGCATGGCTTAAATAGCCCAGTGTGGCCACCCCAATCTGTGCGCGGATCTCTTCAACCTCCCGGTGGAAACCGATTAGTTCCTCGTAGGTTGGAGTGTTTATGCCATAATAGCATGGGCAGATAACCGGCGGGGAGCTGATCCGCAGGTGGACCTCCCGCGCCCCGGCCCGGTAAAACATGTCTACAAGCCGCTTGCTTGTCGTTCCCCGTACGATGGAGTCATCCACAATCACAACCCTTTTCCCTTCGATCACTTTGCGCACAGGGTTTAATTTTAACTGCACCCCAATGTCCCGCTCCTGTTGACTCGGCTGGATAAAGGTGCGTCCGATATAGCGATTTTTGATTAAAGCAACTTCATAGGGGAGACCAATTTCTTCAGCAAAACCGGAGGCGGCAGCCATGCTCGAATCGGGAACACCGGTAACCACATCGGCGTCAGCCGGCTGTTCGCGGGCAAGGCGCCGTCCCAGTTCTTTACGGACAAGGTGGACATTTTGCCCATTAATATCGCTGTCAGGGCGGGCAAAATAAATGAACTCAAAAATACAGAGCGCTTGGCGATGGACGGGAAGTACAGGCACGCTGCGCAAGCCTTCCCGGTCGATTATAATCATCTCCCCCGGTTGAACATCCCTGATCATCTCTGCACCAATCGTGTCAAAGGCACAGCTCTCTGAAGCAAGAACATAATACCCCTGCCACTTCCCCAGGGAAAGGGGTCTGACGCCGTGCGGATCGCGTACACAGATAAGTTTGTCTTCCGTAAGAAAAAGAAAAGAATATGCGCCATGCAGATAAGGCAGAACTCCTTTCAGGGAAGATTCAAGATCACTATAGCCGTAACGTGCCACCAGGTGGGCAATAAGTTCGCTGTCTGTGGTCGTCTGAAAAATTGAGCCTTCCTTTTCCAACCTTTCCCGCAGTTCCTCCCCGTTAACCAGGTTGCCGTTATGCGCTACGGCCAAGCTGCCATGCCGGTAGCTGAGCAACAGGGGTTGGGCGTTCTCCTGGCGATCATCACCGGTAGTGGAATAGCGGACATGTCCGATCGCCGCAATGCCATTGATATTGTCCAATTCATGAAACTTGGCCAATTGCTCTGAAACTAATCCCGGCCCTTTACGCAGGTGAACCTTTCGCCCGTCGCTGAGAGCAATCCCGGCACTCTCCTGTCCGCGGTGCTGCAGGGCATAAAGGGCATAGGTCGTCACTTTGGACACATCGCATCCCGGAGCAAATATACCAAAAATGCCGCAGCATTCATCCATCTTCGTCTCGCCGCCGCAGCGAAGATAAAAGTCCATCTGCTATTTCACCTCCAGCAGGCGGCGCAGCACTTCCGCATAAGCATCGGTTACGCCACCGAGATCCCGGCGAAAACGGTCCTTGTCCAGCTTCTCTCCGGATCCCGCATCCCAGAAACGGCAGGTATCGGGAGAGATCTCGTCCCCCAGCAATATTTCTCCCTTAAAGCGGCCGAACTCCAGCTTGAAATCAACCAGAATGATCTGACGCTTTTCCATGTAACTTTGCAGCAGCTCATTTGTGCGCAGCGCTAGCTCCTCCATACGGGACAGCTCCTGTGTGGTAGCCAGCCCCAGGGCCTGAACATGGTACCGGTTAAGCATGGGGTCATGCAGAGCGTCGTTCTTCAGGTTAAGCTCAAGCACCGTGCTGCTTAGCGGTGCCCCTTCAATTAAGCCCAGGCGCTTGGCCAGACTGCCGGCCGCGACATTACGCACAATTACTTCAATCGGAATGATCTGCAGGGCGCGCACCAGCATTTCCCGCTCACTGAGCTTTTTCACAAAGTGCGTGGGTATCCCCTCGTTTTGCAACATGGCAAAAAACAGCGAGGCAATACTATTGTTCAAAACACCCTTGTTCGCCAGATCCTCTTTTTTTAGCCCATCGAACGCAGTGGCTGTATCCTTGTATTCCACGATATAACAGGCCGGATCATCAGTCCGGTAAACCCGTTTGGCCTTGCCTTCGTACAGAAATTCCTTTTTTTGCATTTGCCCTCCTCCCCGCAGTCCAACAATGCCGCGGCACTAATCAATACCAAGCCGTTCAAATATATAAGAAACAAAGCGCAGGCTGTGCTTCGATTCAAAACAGGCGGCAAGCTCCTGCGGCGTGAGCAGCGCGGCAATCCTCCCGTCCTGTACCAGCAAGCTTTGTAAAGGTGTTCCCTCTTCCCAGGAACGCATGGCATAGCGCTGTACCAGGTCATAGGCCTCTTCGCGCGTGATTCCTTTCTCCACAAGGGCAAGCATTACCCCCTGAGAATAAATCAGGCCTCCGGTTAACTGCAGATTCTTTTTCATCTGTTCCGGATACACATGCAGCCCGGCGATGATACGGCTTGCCTGGTTAAGCATATAATCAACAAGGATCGCCGCATCAGGAAAGATTACCCGCTCCGCCGCAGAATGGGAGATATCCCGTTCATGCCAGAGGGGAATGTTTTCCAGGGCCACCTGCCCATACGCCCTGACCAGACGCGCCAGCCCGCTTAATTGTTCACAGGAAACCGGGTTGCGCTTGTGCGGCATGGCGGAAGAACCTTTCTGACCCTGATAAAAAGGCTCCTCCAGCTCCCGCACCTCTGTTTTTTGCAGAGAGCGGACCTCCACAGCGATCTTCTCCAGAAAAGAGGCGATGATCGCCAGGACCATCAGTAATTCCGCATGGCCGTCCCGCTGCAGAATTTGCGTCGATATGCGTGCCGCTTTCAAGCCGAGGCGTCGGCAAACATCCGCTTCAATCCAGGGATCGAGAAAAGCATAAGTCCCTACCGCCCCGGAGATCTTACCGTAAGATACAGCCTCTTTAGCCCTCTGCAGGCGGCTGTGGTGCCGGCCTGTTTCATCCCACCAGAGGGCAAATTTTAATCCGAGGGTAATGGGCTCGGCGTGGATACCATGGGTGCGGCCAATCATTAGCGTATCGCGGTGACGCATAGCCTGCGCACGGAGAGAAGATGCCAGATTTTCCAGCCCCTTTTCCAGCAGGGTGCAGGCCTCCCCGAGCAGCAGGGAAAGGGCCGTATCCACTACGTCATAAGAAGTCAGTCCATAATGAAAATAGCGGGATTCCTCTCCCAGGCTTTCTGCCACGCAGCGGGTAAAGGCTACCACATCATGACGGGTAACCTGCTCAATTTCCGCAATCCGCTCCACTGAAAAAACAGCCTTCCGCGCAATCGCTTCCGCCGCTTCCCGCGGAATTATCCCTTTATCCGCTAGGGCAAAACATACTGCTATCTCAATATCCAAAAATTTGCGGTAGCGGTTTTCCAGCGTCCAGATACGGCCCATTTCAGCCCTTGTATATCTTTCAAGCAAACCATTAACCTCCCGGCCCGGTTATTATACACCTGTTTCTTTCCTGTAAGCAAGGTACCCGCTTTCTTCCAAACTTACCGCTTTATTTTCCACCATCTCCCGTTGCTTATCCTTAAAGGACAGATATTTTTTGCGCAGGCTGCCATCTTTGATGCCAAGCATCTGTACGGCAAGCAGGCCCGCGTTCCTGGCTCCATCAATTGCCACAGTGGCCACGGGAACGCCCGGGGGCATCTGCACAATTGCATATAAAGAATCCACCCCATCAAGTGAGGTTGTTTTGACAGGCACACCGATAACCGGCAGTTCAGAAAGGGAAGCTACCATACCCGGCAGGTGAGCGGCTCCCCCGGCGCCGGCAATAATCACCTCAAGGCCCCGCGTTGCAGCCTCCTTAGCATAGCGGAAAAGGCGCTCCGGCGTGCGGTGCGCCGAAACAATGGTAAGCTCGTAAGCAACACCGAAATCATCCAGTACGGCTGCAGCCTGCCCCATTACGGCTAAATCCGAGTCGCTGCCCATAATTATGCCTACCAGCGGCGGCAGGTTGCCCATGCTTAAATCTCCTCCTCCTGCGTGGATATAACCCTTAAATATTTTTGGGCTTGCTCTGAAATGTTTAAGGCGTCTTCCATCGTGGTTGCCGTCACCGTAAAATGACCCATTTTGCGCTTGGGCTTGGTTTGGTGTTTACCGTAAAAATGGAGGTGCACACCGGGCAGGGACAAAGCAGCGGCGCACCCTTCGAGAATAGCAGGGCCAGCATAGCCTTCTTCACCAAGCAGGTTTGTCATCACTGCCGGACAGCGCAGCGACGTATCGCCAAGGGGAAGGCCGCAGGTAGCCCTGATATGCTGCTCAAATTGGGAAGTGATGCAGGCTTCAATCGTATAGTGGCCTGAGTTATGGGGGCGGGGCGCCACTTCATTCACCAGAACATCCCCATCTTTTGTCACAAACATCTCCACACAAAAGATCCCTACCCCCGCAAAAAGTGAAATAACCGTTTCGGCCACCTCTTGCGCCCGCCTGGCAACCGTAGCGGGGACCCTGGCCGGCACCATGCTGCGCCGCAGAATATTATCCCGGTGTTCGTTTTCGCTCAGTGGATAGGTTCTGATTTCGCCAAAACGCCCTCTCGCAACTATAACAGAAACCTCACAGCTAAAGGGGATATATTGTTCCACCATCAGGCCTTCGCCTCCCAGAAAATCAAAAGCAGCTGCACAGGCGTCCGGCCCTTCAACCAGATAATTACCTTTACCATCGTAACCACCGCTGCGGGCTTTCATCATCAGCGGATAACCAAAACTCTCCGCCGCTGCTTTAACCTGCGCTGGCGCAGTAACCTCCTGAAAAAGGGGAACCGGGATACCCGCCTCAGCCATGGTAATTTTTTGCCGCAATTTATCCTGTATTATTTCCAGTATGCTTGCTGAAGGAAACAACAAACACCCCTGTTTTTCCAGCGCCAGCAGGGCTGCGGCATTGATGTGTTCAAATTCATAAATGATCAGGTCGGCAGCCCCCGCCAGTGAACGTATGGCTTTACCATCATTAAAATCCGCCACAAGCTGCCCGTCCGCCACCTGAGCAGCAGGGGATCTTTTCGTGGGATCGAGAATAGTTACGTAAAAACCAAATTGTTTGGCAGCCACCGTCATCATTTTGCCCAACTGTCCGCCGCCGACAATTGCAATACGATAAGGTGGCAATAGAGAAATCCTGTCCATCATTTTAGCAACCTCATGCCAATTATTCCCACTCAATCGTTGCCGGCGGCTTGGAAGTAAGGTCATAAACAAAGCGGTTAACCTGAGGTATTTCATTAACCAGGCGGCTGGAGATACGACCCAGCACCGCATATGGAATGGGATACCAGTCCGCTGTCATACCATCATGGCTGGTAACAGCACGTAGTACTATAGTATGGGCATAATTACGGCGGTCGCCCTTTACGCCCACGCTGCGGACATCGGGAAGCACGGCAAAAGCCTGCCAGATCTCCCGGTAAAGTCCTGCCGCCTTTATCTCTTCAATAATTATGGCATCAGCTTCCTGCAGGACAGCCACTTTTTCCGGCGTGACCTCTCCAAGCACCCGCACAGCAAGGCCCGGCCCGGGAAAGGGATGCCGCCAGATAATTTCTTCGGGAAGCCCCAATTCCAAGCCCAGTTGCCGCACTTCATCCTTAAAAAGGTATTTAAGCGGTTCGATCAGCTTAAGGGCCATATCTTCCGGCAGCCCCCCCACGTTATGGTGGGATTTGATTACGGCAGCCACAGCTGTCCCACTTTCAATCACATCGGGATAGAGAGTTCCCTGCACCAGGTAAGAAACTTCCCCCAGCTTCTCCGCCTCCCGCTCAAAAACACGGATGAAGTGATTGCCGATAATCTTCCTCTTTTCTTCAGGATCTACGACCCCACGCAGTAGATTAAGGAATTCTCCCCCCGCATCCACAGCAATCAGATTCATATTAAGATTGCGACGGAAAGCATCGATAACCGCGTCTTTTTCCCCCTTGCGTAACAACCCGTGATCTACAAAAATGCAAACCAAGCGATCACCGATAGCCCGGTGTACCAGTGCCGCCGCCACAGCAGAGTCCACGCCCCCGCTGAGCCCGCAGACAACTTTCTCTGTTGGTCCGGGCATTCCTCTTATTACCGCCGCACTGCTTTCAACGAAATTCTCCATTGTCCAATCGCCGCTAAAAGAACAAATGCGACTGAGAAAGTTAGACAAAATCAGTTTTCCCTGGGGGGTGTGTATTACTTCCGGATGGAATTGTAAACCGAAAAATTTGCGTTTCGGTTCTGCCATCGCCGCTATGGCAGTATTGTCACTTCCGGCGATAACGGTAAATCCGGGAGGTGCTGCCACAACCTGATCACCATGGCTCATCCAGGCAGTAAACTGCTCATCCACACCGGCCAGCAGTTCACTGTTTTCCCGTACATAAAGATTGGTTTTGCCATATTCCTGGTATAGCCCCTCCTGCACAATGCCTCCCAAATCCGCAGCCATAAGCTGCATGCCGTAGCAAATTCCCAGAACAGGGACAGCAAGCTCGTAAAAACGGATATCACAGCGGGGTGCCCCTTGCGCGTAGACGCTGGCTGAAGCACCGGAAAGGATTAAAGCACCAGGCGCAGCCGCACGCAACTCTGCATAACTAACATTATAAGGCATTATTTCACAATAAACTTTCAGCTCCCGCACCCGCCGCGCAATTAATTGAGTATATTGACCGCCGAAATCGAGAATTATTACTTTTGCCGTTGTCTTCATCTTTTTGATTAACTGCCCCTTTCCAACATTTACGCCTACTCTATTTCGTCAAAACTCCCCCATTTCCTCTACTTAAAGATAAAAAAACCGGGAGAAAATCTCCCGGTTTTTTGCTTTAAATTTTTTGTTGCTACATTCCCATATCGCCCATACCGCCCATGCCAGGGGGCATCATCTTCTTGTTTTCTTCCGGTTTCTCCGCCACCACCGCTTCCGTGGTGAGGAAGAGGGAGGCAATGCTGGCAGCGTTCTGAATGGCCGACCGTACCACTTTGGCCGGATCGACGATGCCGGCACCCATCATCTGCACATATTCACCGGTAAGGGCATTGAATCCCATGCCGTTCTCCATGGCCTTTACCTTCTCCACCACAATGGAGCCTTCCTCCCCGGCATTCTCGGCGATGCGGCGCAGCGGTTCCTCCAGGGCCCGGCGTACAATGGTCACACCGACACCCTCGTCCGCAGGTAAATTAAAATCTCTGATTGAATCGATAGCATTGAGGTAAGCCACGCCCCCGCCGGGCACTATGCCTTCCTCGACAGCGGCACGGGTAGCAGAAAGGGCATCCTCGATGCGCAGTTTCTTTTCTTTCATCTCCGTTTCCGTAGCCGCTCCCACCTCGAGCACAGCCACACCGCCGGCCAGCTTGGCCAGCCGCTCCTGCAGTTTTTCCCGATCGAAATCGGATGTGGTGTCTTCAATCTGGACGCGGAGCTGGCTGATGCGCTTTTTAATCTCGTCCTGGGAGCCGGCCCCGTCCACGATAATGGATTCATCCTTGCTGATAATCACCTGGCGGGCTTTGCCAAGCATGCTGATATCCACATTCTTCATATCAATACCCAGATCCTCGGAGACGACTTGCCCGCCGGTCAAAATGGCAATATCCTGCAGCATGGCTTTACGGCGGTCACCAAAGCCGGGCGCCTTTACGGCCACACAAACAAAAGTGCCGCGGATCTTGTTCACGACGAGGGTGGCCAGCGCTTCTCCTTCAACATCTTCGGCAACCAGCAACAGGGGCTTGCCCCGTTGCACGATCTTCTCCAGCAAGGGGAGAATATCGTGAATGTTGCTGATCTTGCGGTCTGTAAGCAGGATCATCGGATCATCCAGCACCGCTTCCATCTTTTCCGTATCTGTAACCATGTAGGGAGAGATGTAACCGCGGTCGAACTGCATCCCTTCCACTACCTTCAGGTCCATGAGAAAGCCCTTTGACTCCTCCACGGTGATAACACCGTCTTTGCCCACTTTCTCCATGGCATCGGCGATCAGATTGCCGATATCTTCATTGTCGGCAGATATGGAAGCCACCTGGGCGATTGCTTCGCGGCTTTCTACCGGCTTGCTCTGGCTCTTGATATGATCCAGCACCTTTTCCACGGACTTATCAATACCACGTTTCATCAGCATGGGGTTGGTGCCGGCGGTTACGTTTTTAATACCCTGTTTAATAATCGCCTGGGCTAAAATCGTCGCGCTGGTAGTACCGTCTCCGGCCACATCCTGGGTCTTGTTGGCAACTTCCTTGACAAGCTGAGCACCCATATTTTCAAATGGATCAGACAATTCAATCTCCCGGGCAATTGTAACTCCATCGTTGGTGATCTGAGGAGAACCAAATTTCTTATCCAGAACCACGTTGCGGCCTTTGGGGCCAAGGGTAACCTTTACGGTATCAGCCAGCTTATCTACGCCCCTTTCCAGGGCATGACGCGCTTCTTCACGAAAACGTATTTCTTTAGCTGCCATCTAAGGACAACCTCCTTCATCATAGTCATTTACCGATATATTTGGGATATTACCGGGGCACCGGGCCTGCTTCATGCCTAAAGGTAAACGGCAAGGATGTCGTCCTGACGCAGAATCAGGTATTCTTCCCCGTCAATCTTTACCTCTGATCCGGCATACTTAGAAAATACAACCTTGTCTTTTGCTTTTAGCTCCATCTGCACCTTGGTCCCGTCATCAAGAGTCTTTCCCGTACCTACCGCCACGATCTCGCCAACCTGTGGTTTTTCCTTCGCCTTATCAGGCAGAACGATGCCGCCGGCTGTTTTTTCATCCTTTTCTAATACTTTGACAATGTACCGGTCCCCCAAAGGTTTAAGATTCATCCTGTAAAGACCTCCTTTGATTATTGTTTTTTATAAGTATCCCATTTATTAGCACTCACTTTAAGTGAGTGCTAATAAACCTCGCCACTAATATTACCCTTTCTCCATGCGTAAAGGCAAATCTCTCTGTTGGTTAAAATTAACGATATTTCGCCTTTATTGTGTATCTATTGAATATTTCCCCTTATTTCTCCCGATTGCTTAATATTTCTAAGCGATAACATAATCTATTTTCCCCTCTGCATAAAAAAATTATACACTCCTGGCACAATCGGTAATGCCGCCGCCAAGCAGTTCTACGGCATGCGGTATGGCAGGCATAATTACCTCCAGGCATTCGCGCACGGCCCGGGGGCTTCCGGGGAGATTAACGATCAGCGTTTTGCCGCGCACACCGCAGACCGCACGGGAGAGCATGGCGTGGGGAGTTTTGCGTAAGCTGTTCAGGCGCATCGCCTCAGCCATGCCGGGGACCGTTCTATCGATCACTTCCAGCGTGGCATCAGGCGTAAAATCCCGCGGAGCCAACCCTGTCCCCCCGGTAGTAATGAGAAGGTTAGCTTTCAACACGTCAGCAAGTCTGATCATCTCTTTTTTAAGCATTTGCTTGTCATCGGCCACAATGGTATGGGATAGCACCGTCCACCCTGCCTCTGTTACGATCCTGACTATTTCCTGACCGCTCAGATCTTCCCGTTCACCGCGTGAACTGCGATCGCTGGCAGTCAAAACCGCCATCATCACCTTTACTGGTTTATCATGTTCATGGGTCATTGTTGCACACAGCCTTTCAAGATGCAAGATACAAGAAGCAGGAGAACGGAACGGTCAAGACCGTTCCCTACAGCCCTGCACGCAGCCGCTCCCTGCGTCAACTGCCAACTGATAGTGTCAGCTGCTTGCCGCTTTCTTTCAGATCATAGCCGCCCATTTTTTCCACGGCATTACGGAAAGCGGGTATACGGATAACTTCCAGTAAGGCCTCGCATGCCAGCGTATGAAAAAATGAAGCAGCGATGGCCAGATCGTACTGTTCCCAAGCCAAGGGTATAAAATCCAGCTCCAAGGCAGAGGCCGCGGCTCTGATTCCCAGTCCCGCATGGGCGCTGCCTCCCTTTACAGCAGCAGCCACAGCAAGGTGATTAAATTCTTCGCGTAAATACCCCTTTATCCTCTCTGCCGCAATGCCTTTTAACTTCAACTGGTAGTCGAGATAGATTCTTGTGCCCGCTCCTTTTTGCCGGTTTACAAAAAGCACGTCTTCCCGGGTCAGATCTTCTACGCCTCTTATTTTAAAGGGATTTCCCGGAGCGATAATCAGTCCCAGTTCACGGCGGGCCAGATGGACAAGGCGGATTGCCTTTCCCGGCAGATAGCGTTCCAGATAGGGTGTATTGTAAAGGCCGCTTTCCGGATCCAGCAAATGCAGCCCGGCGATGTGGGTTTCTTCCCGCTGCAGGGAGATGATTCCTCCCATGCTGCCCACATGCGCAGAGGAAAGGGTATAGGGATAACCCCTTCTTTTCATCTGATCCGAAAGTATATCCAGACTCAGGTCATGGCTGCCCAGGCAGACGATCGTATTTTCTATCTCCGCACGGGTCCGCCAGAGAGTAAGGCGGAGCGCTTCGCCCGCCTCAACCCCTTCCTTATCCTGGGGAATAGCCGCAATGGCGTCGGCCCGTACCAGGGACATATTTACACCGGCACCCCGGGAAAGGGGCGTGGCAATAAACTTATTGTTTACTTTTCCCACCTTGAGGCGCAAAAACTCTTCATCTTTCAGCGACGAAAGAATGCGGCGTGAGCTGCAGGCCAAAAGCTCATCTTCCGGTGGCAGAGGTTGTTTTTGCCAGGCATACAACAGGGGCCGGATTAATAGTTCCATAATCATATACGCAGCCACCGGATAGCCAGGCAGCCCCGCGACGGGCACGCCTTCCACAACGGCCAGAACCACAGGCTTTCCGGGGCGAATGGCCACACCGTGCACCAATACTTCACCCAGGCGCTCCAGGACCTTAAAGGTATGATCCCGGCGGCCGGCGGAAGCACCGGCGCTGATTAATACCAGGTCGCTGTGACGCACAGCCTGGCGTACGGCTTCTTCCAGCAATACAACCTCATCTTTGACAATGGGGTAACGATTGTAGTCTCCGCCCCATTTTTCAATAGCGGCAGCAAATGTGTACGTGTTAGATTCAATAATCTCCCCGGCAGCGGGGAGTTTCCCCGGGGGGATAATTTCTGAACCGGTAGGTATGAGGGTAATGAGAGGTTTCTTTAAAACATCCAATTCAAAAACCCCGCCGCTGAGCAGGGCACCCAGATCATAAGGCCTGATTAAGTGGAATGAAGGGATAATCATTTCGGCCGCAACCACATCCTCGCCAATGGAACGAACGTGCTGCCAGGGTGCAACCGCCTCCCTGATCTCCACAATCGCGGAATTTTCTTTGTCAGGAAATGCCACATCTTCGATCATAATCACCGCATCACAATGTGACGGCAACGCTCCGCCCGTGTCCACCGGAAAGGCGTTTTGGCCAAGCAACAGCCGCTGCGGTGCTGTTGGCGCCGCACCAAAAGTATCTGCGGCCTTAACAGCAATCCCATCCATGGCGGCAGCATGATAATGTGGTGAGGAAATGCGGGCAAAAACAGGTGCTGCCGTTATCCTCCCGGCAGCGAGGCGCGTGTCCATTTCTTCTGTCTTTATCTGCCGCTGCAGTGCCGCATTCCAAAACAGTTCCCTGGCTTTAGACAGGGGGAAATTGCTCAGGTAGATTTTTCTGTCCAATTTGCCGGCCTCCAGCTAAAAGCTTACGGAACATTCAATACCTTTCCCTACCAAAGGAATACCTTCACCGTGCTGCCCTGCGGCAGCCCCTCCACATCCCGCGGCACTACAAAATAGCCGTCCCCATGCACTACTGTTTGCAGCAGCCCCGGGCCGCCAAAAACAGGTTGGGCCAAAACGGCCGTATTTTCATCCTGCGCGCACCGCTTTGTGGTTAAGGCTACTCTGATGTAGTCTTCCCTGCCGCCGGGCGATGCTATGTTCGTTTGTAAAACAGCGGTCACCGTGGGTGTAAAAGGTTCAAAAGGAGAAAGACCGCGCATAATGCGCAGTGCCGGTTTAACGAACAGGATAAATCCGAACATGGCCGAAACAGGATTTCCGGAAAGGCCAAAAACAGGCTTGTTTTTGCTCATGCCATAAAGCAGCGGTTTACCCGGTCGCATTGCCACCCCATGAAACAAAACTCCTTCTCCAGGTAGAGCGTTAATCGCGGCAATGGCCACATCCCTGGTCCCCACCGAACTCCCGCCGGAAACAAGCACCATTTCCCCTTCTTCCAGAGCCTGCCATAAAGCCTGCCGGAGAGTTTCCTTGCAATCAGCGACGATACCGGTGTAAACAGCTCGGCCTCCACTTTGCTGCACCTGCGCGGCCAGGAGAAATCCGTTGATATCCCTGATCTGGCCAGGCCGTGGATTTTCCGCCGGCGGGATCACCTCGTCCCCTGTGGAGATTATCACTACCTGGGGCGGAACCGTTACTTCAACTTCCGTCAATCCCAGAGCAGCCAGAATACCTGCGTCCTGGGGTCTGATTAGCTGTCCTGCCGGCAACAGCAAGTCTCCCCTTTTAAAATCATCGCCCGCTTGAATAATATTCTCCAGGGGAGCCACCGGACGAAAAATAGCCACGATGTTCCCCAACAGCTCCCCATGTTCAACCATAACCACAGCATCGCTTCCCTCCGGCAGCATACCACCGGTGGGGATGGACATGGCCTCACCGGGAGCGATAGGGCCGGGCGGCTCTTGCCCCATGAGAATATTTCCGGTCAGGTTGAGGAGAGCGGGCAGTTCTTCGGAAGCGCCAAAGGTGTCGGCGCTGCGCACGGCAAAGCCGTCCATGGTGGAGCGGGGAAAAGGAGGAAGCATTTCCGGAGCAAAAATATCCCCGGCGGTGACCCGCCCGGGTGTATTTTGCAGGGAAATTTTTTCTGTTTTAACTTTCCATGCCTGCAGTGACCGCACAATTTCATCACTGGCACGGGCAACCGGAAAAACTGTCAGCAAGATGCTTCACTCCAATAAGGACTCACTAAAAACAGCCGAGCTGGCAGCTAACAATTTTGATTTCCATTTCATTGCAGAGCTTTCCCATATCGGCTAAGGAGCAATCATGCTCCCTGGCAATCTTAAATGCCATCACACAGGGTATTTTGCCATGGGGAGCCATTTCCTTAAGCGCTTTTTTGATCTCTTCCATTATTTTTCCTCCCGATTTGCCTTCTAGTGTTATGTTACATCAGTTTTCCCGTCCTGTCAATGCAAGAGCAAACAGGCGCAGGCGCAAAAGAATGGCGAATTCATAACTGCATTTACTCAAAAATTCGTTAATTTCAGCACGCCTTCCTGGGAATCATATCTTACCTTTATTTTTGCACAATCCCGGTCGAAGCGGTAAATCATTTTTCCAATCTGCACCGTTGTGTCCTCATGTGCAAGACCGAAAAAGATTGCCGCCCGTTCAGAGACTTTAACACGAATTGCGGATTTCTTATCATTACTTTCTGCCGTGGTAGTTATAGAGATGAATTCTTTTACCCTCACATTGCCTTCCGCCCGGATATTGCCCCCGCGGAACACTCCCGTAACCGTTACCTCACCCCCGGACTGCAGTGAGGAAAAATAGCATCCGCTGCCACTGATTTTAATATCGCCGCTGTGCCTTAAAATACAGTTTTGCACATAAGAGGCGGTAAGGGGGGGTATTTTAGCCAATACATCTTTGAAATCCTTCAGTAAGCCATTGAATGTTTCGGCCATGTTCATAAAATCCTTAAGATCATTGTTGCCCTGCGCTTTTAAGGACAGCATATCCTCAAATCTTTTTATAGCCTTAAGCGTATCATCCAGGTAAGTATATTCGTTGTTGAACAACTTGCGCAGCAGGACAACCAGTTTATCCTGTAACACGGCGCTTTTATCGATAAGCGCCTTGAGAACACGTTTCAAAAATTCTTCGTTAATCTCCTGTCCCTTTTCCGCCAATCTCTCAAGCAGCTGCTTCGCGTTATTAATAATAGCTTCCAGTTCTGCTGTAAGCTGGCCTAGCAGCACCGCAACCTCGCGCAGCAGCTCATAGAATAACCCGCCCTGGACCTCACATTGTATCATGTTCTTTCTGACGCTTATTTGGCCGCCGGTCTTCAGCACCGCACCATAACAACTTCCCTCAATGGTAATGGAATCCCGCGCTTCCACCAGCATCCCTTCCATAACATTGCCAAAAATACGTATGGCTCCGTTAAAGCGCAGGTTGCCGGTTTCTATATTAACATCACCGTTATGCACGAGCAGGTTGGTTACCCTGATATTGCTGCCCGATACAATCAGGCGCCCGTCTTTCAAGGCTACAATCTCTCTTTGGTTATTGGGCGGCATTACCCCTTCGCCGCACCTCACCCTGGCCTCCTTAACAGGCTTGGGGATTATTGCTTCCCCTGTCACCTTCTGGCCGGATTTCCCTTCCCGGGGAGGGTGTATGACAGCAATAATATCTCCCCTTTTTACTGCCGGATAACGGTATTTCTCCCGATAATCGGCCTTCTCCGCATCATCTTCATAACTTATAACCTCAACATCCGGGTTGATTCTGAATTCCAGGCTACCGTCTGTCCCTTCCTCCACGGCCCTGCCCTCTGCCACTGTCTTAAATTCACCGTCCGCATCCTGCACAAGTTCCGTCATTGTTGCAACGTTCAAATCGGCTATTATGTTGCTCCGGCGCAGTTCCTGTTCCAATTGTTCCAGGGTGATTGCCTTTTCGATTGTTTCCTGTTTAACAAGAAAAGGTTTCAGGGTATGGCGCATCTCAACGTCTTCCAGTTGGTAAGTGTGTATAACGCGGGGGAAGACCGCAGCCATGGCACAGAGCCCGTCCGGAGAAACTTTTACTTCCACACGGGACTCTTCCAGATAGGTAGTTGGTTGAACGGCGATTACATCCTGGAGCTCACAGAAGAGGGGACCTTCCAGTTCCAAATCGTTTACATATATTGTTGCCCCCTCATCCGGAGGAATAAGCAGTGCCTTTTTGCCGCCCTCAAGCGGATCGACTATTTTAACTATTCCATCAATAATGCCGATAAGACCATCTTCCTGGGTCAATAAATCCACCCTCTACTGCTGTAATATACCGCAGCTAATGATTATATTGAGGAATAATTCGCCAAAAAACATCATTTCCCTTTTTGTCTTTGCTACGAAAATGAAGAACATTCTTTAAAGTGTGTTCGAACAAAGCGTAGCGCTGCTCTTTGAAAACAGAAGATTTCAACGCCCCATAAAGAGTATCATGGGCACAGGAAAACACAACGGGCGTTGACAATTGTAAATGATAAAGGAATAGGCTTTTCAGGAATAATAATTTAAGGCATATTACAGGAGGATAAAAAGTGAGGCAAAAAGGACGATAGAAGATTAGACTGAATACTTACAAAACTCAGGCCTAAAAATACCATGTGGACAGGCAAGTATACAGAAACCGCAGGTAGGGTTACCATTATTTTTAATGTTCATGCGCAGCTGCGCAGCACATTTTTCAATATCGATCATGGACTGGTAATTGTCTCCCCGTATCCAGTGTATATCTTTAATGGCGCCAGCAGGGCAGGCATCAACACACCTGCGGCAGTTTCCGCAGTAGCTGTGGATGATGGGTTTTTTACAGGTTTCTAAGGGTGCATCGGTGAGGACTGAAGCCCAGTTTACATAGGGGCCGTATCTGTCACTTACCAACAGCCCGCTCTTTCCCACCCACCCCAATCCTGCACAGGTTGCCGCTGTCTTGTGCGGAAAAAGGGGATAGAGTCTGGATATATAACTGTTGTCGTAGCGATTGGAATCGGGTGGGATAGCCAACGCCCTCCATCCAGCAAATCTCAACCAGCCAATCAGCAATTTTTGCATTTTTAATAGCCGCCGGTCAATGGAATAATAAAAAGGCGCGTAAGACTGCATTTTCTCATAGTTTTTTTCTATGATTGGGTGATGAATACCTAGAGAAACAGCCTTTGGTATATGCTGGAATTCTCTTGCCAAGCCGATGGACACATCGCCGACACCGGCCAGGCTGGCGCCCATAGCATTTAACTGCAACAAAAGGCGCTCGCTCTCACATTTTTCGGGAGGTATAAATATTTTGGCTTTGCCGGGTTCGTTCAAATCAAGTCACCCTCCGGTCGGAAATTTTAATCTTTATTTTACACACAGGTGACTGAATCTTCCAATAAAAATACTCAAGAAAAGTCAGCGTTAACCTCCACTAAACAAGGGTAACAAAAAAACGTCACTTAAAGTTCGTCTTTACTGTATTTCTCAAATTTCATATTGACGTCCATGGGTACCATACCATCAAGTTCAATCTGGATTACTTTTATGATGGCACTGGGGATAGGGCAGTCTGTATGCATAAGATGCTTATCTGCAGACTGGTAAACAAGTGAATCACAAATATTTTTAAATATATCCTGGTGCCAGTTCAGGCACTCCAGGTCTTCGTTCATCTTCTGCAGCATTTTGCATGCGGAGATTATTTTAACGTTAACATATTTTTTATTTACCCGCGTTGCCCTGATGACACTTGTAAAGCCACATGCCCCGGCAAACACTTTTGCCCTAGCCGTCATCTTAATATCTCCAAATCCTGTCAGGTTATTGGAAAGCCTGTAAGATAACCCAAGCACCATTATCTGTACATTAAACTCCTCCTGGTAAAAGGATAACATAATTGTTATAGTTGTCAATGCTGTTCAGAGGTACAAGCAGAGATACAAGGACAGTTGCTGTTTCCCTGTATCCTATTGCGCAATAATCGTTTCTATCATGGTTTGTCGTTTCTGCCATGCCTCATCAATACTGTCAGCAGTTATAATTACTGTAGCAACCCAAGATTTCTCGCCAGGCGCATAATTTGTAATCGCCTCATCCGCACTGAAAAAATTCTCCTTCAAGTAAAGTCCGCTGGATTCAGCCATAATATGTTCTCCGGGGGAAAAAATTTTCCTGCCGCAGTAATGCAGATGTTCATAGATCACTGCCTTTTTCTTTTTTAGAACCTTTTGCATCGAAATCTTCCCATGCAAAAAAGCATCCAGTAAACAGTTAACAAGATTTATGTTAGACGCATGATATACTACAATAGGTGTCTGGCTGGGAAGGCGGGCATCAATTTCCAGCACTTTAAACTGACCTGCTGTGTGAATAACTTCCAGATCCATTATCCCGGTCAGCTGCAACGCTTTAGCTAACTGCAGCACCATGGATTCAAGAAGAGTAACACCCGCCCTGTCAAGGCCGGAAGGATATACAACCCTGTTACAATCAAAAAGTTCATCAAACTGTAACAGGGTTACATCCAGGCCTGAACCTTCTCCCTTTACTGCCGCCACCTCGATAGAATAAGATGGTCCTTCCAGGAATTCTTCCATGACCAGTTCTGCTGAAGTGGTTTTTTCTGAAGCCAGTAATTCTTCAAGCCCGTTTATGTTTACAACGACCTTTACATCTTTGCTTCCACTGCTGTTTACAGGTTTGAGCAGCAGGGGGAATCCGGCCTTTGGCCAGGGGAGCGGCATGGGCAGACCCATCCGGGCAAACAGCCTGTTGGAGATAACTTTATTGCTGGAAATACTATAAGCCACCCTATCGAAACAGAAAATCTTGTTGTATTTTTGGGCTATCTTTTCCATTGCCATAAGAGCATTTATATTCTCCGTGGCCGGTATAATTGCTTCCACTGGGCTGATAAAAGCGTCCACCTGTTTTTCTGTCGCGTGCAGTAGATCAAAACAAAAATAATGATGGGCCAATTCTTTTGCGGGAGCGTCAGGCTTTTTATCCAGCATGAATACCTCATGTCCCGCTTTTCTTAACAGGTAAGATGCCTCTATACCTTGCAGCCCCCCTCCCAGCACACCAATATTCAACAATCCACATCCTTTCCATATCAGCTCAATCCCCTTGCTTCCTCAGCGCTGCGAATTATCTCCCGTAGTTTTTCCTTTTTTGCAACTTTTACAGGTTCTTCCTCATCGAAACTCATGATGGCCTCTCTGGCTGCCTGGCATAGTTGCTCCAAGCTCTCTTCCGGCACTTTCCCACATCCATTTGAGTTGCTTAAAAAAATATTTCCCGCCAACCAAAGAAATTTTATCCTCAAAAAGCTATTGCAAGCATCTTTGCAGCGCCGGGGTAATCTCTTCATCCCTTTGCACAAAAGCAAAATTGCCGTGACCGGCAAGGGCAAGCTGCTCTACTGTTTCAGGCCTGGCCGGAGGAAAGCAGATAACATGCAGCGGATCAAACCTGGGCGCCACCTCAATTGGGTCCTTTCCCCGGTTCCAACTCCCATCCGTAAGCAGCAGCCCAATCTTTTTTGTATAGTTTTGCATTTCCCTTAACCCAAGTTGCAGAGCGGCAGCAATGTTTGTTTCTCCCTGAAGCTGCAGGTTAAATATCTTCTCAATTAAAAGCTCCGGCATCTGCCCTGAATTAATTCCTTTTAAGATCAGGGGGGTCGTGCTGAAACAAATTATGCCATAATCCTTACGGTAGTGCAGGGCTACCGCAGCGGCGGCAATAGCCGCCCTGATTATTTTAATACCTCTCATGGAATAACTGCGGTCCAACATCAGCATAAAGGCGCGACGCTCGGGAATACGCACCGAAGTTACCAGTTGCTCATGAAGCTGCTCATCAAAATGATTCAGGTATCTTTCCACCGATTGATCCAGTTCTATCTCATCGGAAGGATCCCGGCTTTTAAGGTACTGAAGTCTTCCTGTCCTGAATCCTGTATCAGATATTTGTGCAGCAATTTTTAAAATCATTCTGGTGGCCAGTTTAATGGCAATTGCCTTCGCTTCTGGTTTCAGCATATCGAAAAAGGTGCCAAAAATACTGATAGCATCTTCCTGTTCAAAAAAATCTTCCAATGCCTCCGGATTGCTGCTGTAATAGACAGCAAGGCGGTAAGGCAGGGAGAGCTCGCCTTTCTCCAATATTGCCTCTGCGGCCCTTTTTGTTTTCTTCGCCGGGGGATTTATTGTATCATTGTTTTTTTTATCCCTTACTTCTTGGGGTGAAGGATGATAACTGATTCCTTCCTTATGCTCAACGGTATGCAGTATTTCCCCGATTACCTGCTCTGCCTTTTTGGTTGTCAGCTCCGAAAGCCAGATTTTGCTGCTCAAAGACATAAACACTGCCCCTTGGATATTTTCTACAGTGAGCAAGCCGGCATTTTTCAGGCTTTCACACAGGGCAACGATATCATGGGCAGCACGCACTGAAGCACCCATTCTTATATCGTCGTGATGGCGTGATTGGCGGACCACTTTAACCGCCCATTGGATCAGCCTCTCATCAGTGGAACCAGACAGTCTCCTGACGATTTCAATCTCTTCCTCTTCCTCTTGATAATCGAGGGCGATGCGGCAGATACGATCCATAAAGGCACGGCTGATACGTACAGTCCCCACGTCATCGTAAGGATTTTGCGTTGCCACAACAGTAAAGTTGTTATTTGCTATAACTTTGCCATAGCGGGGAATGTTCATCTCACCCTCTTCCATAGGAGTAATCAACACATTGGCCACATCGGAAGGCATGCGGTTAAATTCTTCTATATACAAGATACCCCCTTCCTCCATGGCTATAGTTAAAGGGCCTTTTTCAAAGTATTCGGGATCGTAATTATCCTTCAAAACCTTGCCCGGACTAAAATAGCCTACAAGCTTGGCTGGAGTGAGATCCACATTTCCTTCAACAATATACATGGGCAGTCCCAGCATTTGGGTAACAGTTCGCAAAATTGTAGATTTCGAGGTGCCGGGAGGTCCTTCCAGCAATACATGCCTGCCACAATTTATCGCTGCAATAATACTGGCTAGTTCCTTTTCTCTTCCCACAATTTTTTTAAAATATTGTTCATAATTTGTTTGCATAAAGTAGCCTCCATTTACAGTAAAAGGAGCCCCAAAAAAATCATTTCCTTTTCCGGGGGCCACTTAATAAGAATGTTTTTTTTCCTGGCCAGTAAGGTCAGATCGACACCCAGTCCTTCCGGGCTTGGCCTTGCCCTGTAAGGATGCCTGCAGGGCTCACCCAGCGGTGCACAACTTGTGCAAAGCTTGCAACCCCCTACCGCCAGGCCCATGGCACGGTAATATCCCATTGTCCAGCATATTTTTTCCATTTGCCCCACTGCTTCCAATAATACCATTTCAATTTTGTCTACCTCCTCCCGTTTTACTGCAGGGCATTTTAATACCGCCAGGTAACCTTGAGAAAAGTATTTTAAGGCGGCGCGAATCTCTGTTACGGGAGGGAGATTTGGCGGGCAGATTCTGCAGGCACCATAATATTCACACTGCGGCACCAGGCATTTCAGCCTGACCCCTTCATGTACAGGTATTTCCTTTATTTTCAAGGGGACTAAATCCATACCATATTCTTTTGCTTTCGTGCTTAATATACGGAATAGGTTTCTTCTTTCTTCTTGCTTACGCCAGACCTGCAGCAATTTTCTACCTCTCCATTACAATGGTCCGCCATAACCGCCCGACGCCAGGCCTCGATACTAAAAATCGGATACACCAGGTCCTGCCGCCAGGCGATTATAATCAGAATATATGTTGTTTGAAATTTTTAATACTTCAGTCCCAGTTTATTAAGGATACCCCAGGCTTCCCGGTAGATCTGCATATATTCATCGCTCGGTTCCAACTTTAGCAGGTCGTAGCATTGGTTAAAGGTCTTGCCCTTGGGGGCAGATTTGTACTGGGTCTCATACATCCCCACCAATTCGTCCAGCAGCCTGTTGACCTTTTCCGTTTCCATGCCTGCCACTGCATAGGCGACCTCGCCCATGAAACGAGCTTCCATGGCTGTGGTGTAGTTGGTAGCTACACCCTTCGCTGAAGCGACTCCGGAAAGGATTTCCCTGCCGCTGGCCGTATCCGTAATGGATTGGGCCGCGGTTTCCAACAGGCACATTATGGTACAGGGACCGGCTATGGTGTAATACTGGTTGCCCAGCATACAGTTGGTGTTTTCCTCAATGGCACGCGCACAGTGGCCGGCTACCGCTAACGACTCCCTGGCCGTGGTAATCCCCCACCGTACGTGAATCGGACCATCAAGGTGCCAGTGCGCCTGCGTCATCAAGAAGGCATTCAGATGGGTGGCAACGTCCACAATGGTCGTTTCTTCCAGTCCACCTGCGTAGCCTCCAAAGATGGGCATCTGTTCGCACATGATAATGTTCCCGGCTAAAACGTAGTGCGCTACAAAAGTCAGCGCGTTTACATCGATCTTCAATTCGTTCAGCTGGGAAACTTCATGGCTGTCAGATAGCCTCATGCCGCCGGGAAAATCCGCAGCGATAACTCCCGCGGCACTGAGTGAAGTTTCATTGCCCTACAAGCCCATCCCCGGCCGGCCTGCCCTGGCCATTGCCAGCCGGATCTGCATGGCCTCGTTCTTGACCGCATAGATCTCAAACGGGGTATTGGGACGGGGATCATAGCCATACACGGTCTGGCAGACACCGTCCACAATGGTGTTGATAATCGGTTCCTTGGCGTAGGCTTCATGCATGGCTATAAAATCGGTCTCCGCTACCGGCGCACCCGTGGGCCCGCCCTGAATAACAGGGGGCTTTTTGTCGTCAAACCGGCGGCATTCCATCACGACAGCGTCGCGCCCCTCGCCAAGAACCAGACGCTTGGGAACGGTCTTAATCGCCGTCCATACTTCATCTTCAGTATATTTGATTACCCGGCCCGTGTCCATGCAGTAGACACCGCATTCCACCAGCATCTCCAAGCCGGCCCTGAATAAATTGTCAATCAGTTCTTTGTCCGTGGGAATCATCTTTTTCTTGTCCATTTTGATGCCGTACTTCTGCTTGAGGCGGGTGGCCGTCTGAGGAATAATCTTGTAGTCCCAGTCATTCTCCGGAACCCGGGGGCCCGTGGTGGCACGGGCATAAGCCTCCAGCACTCCAACTTTTTGTGGGTTAGACATCTTTCTCCCTCCCTTCATTTAATTTTTAACTCATGAGCTCCTTGGCCACAATAACGGCATCGGCAGCGTTATCGGCAAAGCCGTCGGCACCGATCCGATCGACCCATTCCTTGGTCACAGGGGCCCCGCCAAACATCACTTTGAGGTTGCCGCGTATGCCCACTTCCTCCAGTAACTTGATGATATCCCGCTGCGAAGGCATGGTGGTAGTCATCAGTGCCGAACCGGTGACAATATCAACCTTCAGTTCTTCGGCCTTCCTGACCACTTCATCCACTGGAACATCGCGGCCCAGGTCAATCACTTCAAAACCGTTGGCCGCCAGCATGGTACCCACGATGTTCTTCCCGATGTCATGAATGTCACCCTGCACTGTGTGCACGATCACCTTGCCACGATTGGCTTTGCTCGCTTCTTCGGCGCTGAGCTGCCCCATCAGGATCTTCATGGCGTTCTGAAAAGCTTCCGCCGCAACCAAAATCTGCGGAACATACATTTCACCTTCATCAAACAGTTCGCTGATCGTCTGCATGGCCGGGGAAAGACCATTGTTTATCACTTCAAAAGGGTCCAGTCCCGCCGCAAGTGCCTCATGGGCTGCTGCCTCCGCAGCATCCACATCCAGCTCTATCACAGCACTCTTCAGCTTGTCAAAAATCTCCTGGCTCATTTTTCATCACCTCCTTCCCCTAGCTTTAAGTTAAACTCAACAGAAACCTGCTTTTGTCGAATCCCTTAATTAAATAGATGCCTTGGCCCTAAAGCGATTTACCGAGTTGATCTCTATATCAAGCAATCTGGCAATCCTGAATTTCGCTTCCATGCCCTTGGCACAGCCGGGAACAGAGGTGATGATCCCGATATCCAGGTCCTCCCTGACCTCGCGCATCACCTGCTCATTGGATAAATCAACCACCGCTACCCCAAGCTTGCCTGCAACATAACGCTTGGCTTCGGGTAATCGCATACGCCGGGCCATCTGCATCCTCGCTACCAGATCTCCGGCAGTGCGAATGCCGCCCATACCCGATGCCATTACATGCGCTATCGGCATCCCCAGGGGATCCCCCACACCAATCTACAAGCCGTCCACCTTGGCTATTTGCACCATCGCTTTGGAAGTACGGGTAACACAGTCAATGGGAGGCGTTTCAAATACAGGTACTCCTCCCACACCCATGCCCACATTGGCATGGATGGGGATATTGGAAACTTCCACTGTGTGTTTTACAAAAGTGACCGCCCTGGCCAGGTTCCAAGGCATGGATTTGCTCGTATTGGTGTTTACAACAGGGCCGAATATATCCGCTCCAGCCGCCTCGGCCATTTTCACCTGCCTGTGGGGATACATCCCGGCCAGTCGTTCCCCGTTAAAGAACAGTTCGCTGTGAATTCCCAGGATAAACTCCCCTGCCATCCCCACCTCCACTGTCAGCGAAGGCATGGCTTTCTTGATTTCAGCCACGGCATTAAGTGTGGCATAAAAATCCGCATCACCGGCGGCGGCCGTGGTATCAAAATTAATCCCGTCACAGCCTACCGAATACAGCTTGTTGCTGATATAGAACATATCCCTGGCAGCATGTTCTGCTGCTCCTTCCTGTGCTTCCCTGGCTTCCCGGATTTTACCTTGGGGCAATAGATCGGAAGGATTACCGAAAGGACCGTCCGGGCGGAAATAGGTACCAAGGTTGGGCATGGCTCCATAAAAAAGGGGCACAATGGTTACCAGGGATGCAAGCTCATATTCCTGCATCTCCATGCTAATTACAGGTTTAATCGGTTTAAAACTGTAATCGATGTGACCCAGTTCCATGGTATCGGCAGCGAAAGCCCGCTCATGAATCAGTATTCCCTGCATACGGCTTAAGGGAATCCCCACGCCGCTGTTGGCCTGATCCCCCATGAGGCGTAAAGTGCCGATATCATGAGTTAATACCACCTCTTCACCGGGCGACACCCCGACGATACGGTTTTGATCTTGAAAAATCTCCAGCAGCTGTTCCAGTTCCGCCGCTGTAAGTTCTGGGATTTTGCCCCTGTCAGCAGCATCCCTGGTCCCTGCTTCCAGGTCCTCTTTAACTTGTGATACGGACATGGTTACCCGTTCACCGTCACCCATGCGCGTTAAGATCTCTTTCATTTTTTCACCTCCCTGTCATAAAAGTTCAACCCAGAAGTTCTCTCGCTTTCGCTATCGCTTCGATGGCGTTCTCCGCATAAGCATCCGCGCCAATCTTGTTGGCCCAGCGCTGTGTCACCACGGCGCCTCCCACCATCGTCTTCACCTTGTCCCGCAGCCCTGCTTTTTTCAGCTCCTGCTCCAGTGTTTTCTGCCCCGTCATGGTGGTGGTCATCAGTGCAGAAGAACCAATAATGTCCGCGTTTACTTTCTTTGCTGTCTCCACAAAGTTTTTTAAAGGGACATCGCGCCCCAAATCATGAACTTCAAACCCGTAAACGCGGAGCATAGTGGCAACAATACCCTTACCGATATCATGAATATCGCCCTCAATTGTCCCGATCACGGCAACGCCTGTCTTTTTCTCCTTTTTTTGCGTCATGGCCGCTTCTAGAATACTGATGGCAGAGACCATACCCTCGGAGGCCACGATCAGGTGGGGTAAATAGAGCTCTCCTCTTTCAAATAACTCACCCGCTTCTGCCATTCCTTTGGAGAAGCCTTCATTGATGACGAGAAAAGGGTCAATGCCCGCTTCCACCGCTTCCCTTGCCACCCTCTCCGCTTCTTCCTGGTCTGCTTCAAGGACAGACTTTGCCGCCCGGCGTAGAATTTCTTTCTTGTCAACCAAAAAGGAACACCTCCTTTCTCAAAATGATTACCCTCTTTGTCAGTTTGTAATGCCACTCAGGCATCTCCCCCTACCCCTGGTTGCCTGCATTTACCTTTTTCCGCTCTAGTGTGAAACAGGGTTTCATGAGGGTCTAAATTAGCATGGCGGTGCGCCCTGCCACGCGGGATCATGTGACCTTGCCAACAGACCGATGCCAATGTCCACCGCCATGCCCCCTTTTTACATGGAAATTCCCCCATCCCCCGGGACAGGGATCCCTTCATTGGCGCGAGGGGCTGCCATGGAGAAGCTCTCTTCATCATCTAGGACATATGCTTCGTTTCGTCCCAGTGCGCGCAAAATGAGGCCCGTAACCGCACCACCAAACAGGCCGATGATAACGGTGCCCACCGCCCCGGAAACCTGCACACCACCGGCAAAGGGAATGGCAAAGAGTGCGCCGATAAGCCCTGGTACACCGTGCAGGTTATGGACACCCATGACATCCCGCACACCCAGGATTTTCTCCAGGGCTGGATGCAGATAAACAAAAGAGAGGCAGGAGACAACCCCTGCTGCAATCCCAATTCCATAAGCCGTCCACGGGCCCACCAGGTCCACCGTGGAACCGATGGTAACCCCACCAGCCAGCAGAGCATAGGTGTAGATCAGCGGATCGATCTTCTTGTTAATGGCCAGAAGCATGAGGTAGGAAACCAGGGCTGAGGCCATCAGGGCCATATAAGTGGTGATCATCCCGCCAATCACCTGCTCGGGACCCAACAACGCCGTGGTAAAGGAAGGCCACAACATCCACAGCAGCATGGAAGCCAGCCAGACGAAGGAAACACTGTGCACTGTTACGGCCATGGGGGCATCAAATATTTTCTTGTGGCGCAGCGCCAGGATTACCCCGTAACCAAAATAAGCGGCAAAAGCGTGAACTAGGAGACTGCCGCCGGCATCAGCCAGGCCATCCAGGAAGGTGAAAAGGAACCACTCATTGATACTGTAAGCAATAACAAAAAGAATGCTCACCACGATGTATTGCCAGGTTTTAATCTGCCCCAGAAACATGCCGGCGGCGATGATCAGGGTAATAGCACAGACCACCCCGAGGATAACCAAACCTATATCCATGGCCGCACCGAAATAAATGGTTTGAACGGCAAAATAAAGGGGGAAGGAAACGGTTAAAACCAGCATCGTCATCAAGCAGACACCCCATTCGTAACGCTTGATGAAAAGCATCAGGAATGCCACCAGCATTAACATGAAGAAAATGTCCTGTCCCCTATGATACTGGAACAGTTCACCGGCCAAGGCAGGAACTTCCTGCGCAAAAACCTTAGATCCAAAAAGCAGCGAAGAAACCACCACAGCGGTTAATAAAAGTCCTTTCTTCAACATTTTATATTCCTCCATCCTGTATTTTTGGATAATATACGCCTTTCATTCTTTAGATATCTTTCTCCCTCCCTACAGGTGCTATTCAACCTGGAAATTGGAGGAGAGTCCGGGAGTCAAACCCGGCTGCGCAAATTTAGAGTCTGCGCGATCCTTCCGATCAACCCTCCATGTAAACTGAACATACGCAAAGAAAATCCGGCACGGTAACTTTTCATGAATATCTCGTTCCAAAAATGATCGCCGCCATGCCTGCCACGCCAAGGGGCAGCGGGTCGTGAACCAACCTCTTCCGGAATTTATCGTAAGCATCATCCGTTAATCCCAGAGGAATACCCGGGGCCGCAACAAAGACATCGTCTCTCAACCATGCGGCAGGGATAAATTTTCCCCCGGGTGACGCGTCAATTACAATCTCCGCCGCACGGCATGCTTCTTCCAGGTTAAGCTCAGCAACAAAGATGCCTTTAATTTTTTTACGCGCTTCCACGCATTGCTGCGGTTTTAGATCATATACGCTGACGGTTGCATTTTTTTTTAAGGCATAATTCAGGCATGAAAGCCCCACCTTTCCTAGGCCGATAATGAGCGCCTTTTTCCCACGAAATCCTCCAGCCATCTGTTCCATTGTAAACATATACATTTCAGCGGTAGCTTTCGCATTATCCACATACCTGCCGCTCCGCAGGTCGAGGGCAAGAAAAAGTCTGTCATCGGCACAAAACATTACGGAAGCACCATTGAATACAGCCTCTCCCATGCCGGCCACGTCGGCATTGCCGGTAATTATTGTATTTAACCCCAAATGCCTTAAAATTGAGTTAACTGCGCCGGCAAAACCGGGGATCAGCCCCTTACCCGCGGTTACGGGAACTACCGCCGCTATTTCCCCCTGCAATTCCCCTAAGGGCCGGGGAAGGGCCGACAGCTCCCAGGTAAGCTGAAGCAAATTTTTTCCCGTTTTTTCCTTCAGCTCTTGATCATACCGAAAGAGGTCCAAACCCATAAGATGGCTCTGCGTTAAGCGGGTCACATGAGACGCCCTGCCTTTCGGCTCCCTAATACATGCACATCAGCTATTCTGGTATTCTCCAACCATGCCATGTAGGAGTCTTGTCCGGCTGCCCTCAGGCCCGTTTCATTTAAAACCCTGCGGACATACTCCACCGTTCTTTTGCCCTCTTCAATATCAAGTGTTGCTTGTGAAACCCCCTTCAAGCCAGCTTTAGGAGGAACAATGGAGGAGACAACATTGGCGCCGGCCATTAAGCGGGAGTTCAGTCCTGCTATTCCCTGCACATCCAGAGAAGCGGGGATAAGCCTGTCAGGAAAAAAATAACGTAAAATCGCGATTACCGTTTCTTCGTTTAGATGATGTCTCTTTTGCCGGCAAATACCATTTATTTTGGGAGGAACATAGGTCATAACCCTGACCTGTTGAACTCCCAGGTCGCGCATTGCACGGATCGACTGAAATATATCTTCAATACTCTCACCAACATGCAGCAGCATGCCGTCTTCCACTAGCAGGTGCATTTTTTTTGCCATCTGTTTCACGTACAGACGCCGGTTAAAGCTCTGTCCAACCCGAAGCTTCCCAAACAAGGAGGGACTGTAAGTCTCCTGGTAACAGGCATACCAACTGACTCCCAGCCTGGCAAATTTCCTGAGCAAATCCACTTCAACCACACCGGGAGAGACCATTAAGGGTAAATTGGTCAGCTGTAAAACGTCGTTTACAGTTTCCGCCAGTACTTTGCCGTTATTATTTAAATAGAAAGGGTCCTCCCCCATGGTAAGATCAAGGAGGTGTACACCGGATGCAGCCAATCCTTCCGCTATTTTTAATATATCATCACGGGTTTTCCGATATCTGTCCATGCTATTGTTAGCTGAAAAATTACAGAAAGAACAATAATTCCGACAATATGTGGAAGAATAAAGGAACCCATATAGAAACACAACGTCGCCAAAAAAATGGGAGCGTATACGGCGTGCACCATGCTTGAGCAGCTCAATCTTGTCTTCATCCGCGATGTTTAGCAGATAGCGCAATTCTTCAGCAGCTAATGAATTGTTTTCCAGGGCCTTCTCCGTTAAGTTCTCCAGTGTAAAAGAATTATTTTTCAACCTGGATAACCCCCGCTGGATTAATTAAATATTTAAGCGCGCTCCATCCTGATAGCTCAGGCTTTTGCCTACCCGCCTGATATTCCTGTAGCCTCTTAAAACCATGGTAAACCGCTCCAAACCTAACCCCATACCATACCATGACCCACTAATATCCCAGTTTTGATCCAGCCGGTGCGGCCCCACAGCAGCGGAAGCAATTTCCATACCCCCCACAGTAATATCAATGGTATAACCGTAAATCTCGCTCTTTTCTTCCACTAACTGGTAGGAAAGATGGAAAGGTTCCAAGAGTTCCCTTACCGTATCCTGCAGTTCTTCCAGGGGTTGGCTGCACCCATGGCATACCAGATTTAACATGGTAAACTCTTCAGTGTGGTTAGAGCCTTTTGTTTCTTTACGAAAACAAGGACCTACTTCGAAAATTTTCAACGGCTCACCCCAATGCTTTTTTAGCTGCCGAAGCATATAATATAGGTGGGGAGCCAGCATGGGGCGTAGACATTTGTTACCATCAACCCAGTAAACCTGTCTCCAAAGTGGTGCCTCCTCCGTCAGGCCCATCTTCTCCAGCATCCCCCTGGACATCATTACAGGAGTTAAAACTTCAATAAAATCAAGCTTTGTCAGACCTTTAATCAGTCTTTGTTCAACAAGCCTCACCTCCGGGCGTTTATTCCCCTGCAACGCTGCTAGGACTGCCTTGTTTTCTTGAACCAGTTTTCTTTCCAGTTGTCTGAAGGAGCTATCCCGTTCCCCATCGCTGGCAAAATCCATTCCCTGATTTGGATTGTCTCCTAGTTCAATAAGTCTCTGTAACTGAACCCTGGTATAATTCATCAGATCACCGCTATTTAAATAAAGTGTTGGCAAACTTGCTGATCTTCCATGATGGTATGCGGCACTTGGCACAAGCCCTCTCCGCCCATTTGTTGCGCAACCACCTGGCAGCACGCCCATTCTTAGAGATACGTACCTTGATTACTTCATGGCAGTGGGCCTCTATAATCATATAATTACCATTTTTTTCAATAGTTTTTATACCGTGTAAAACCCCGGAGCGGGAAGGCCACAACTTAATTTTTTCCAGAATATTAAAAATGGGCCTGTGCTTTTGTACATACCTTACTTTTTTTTGTTCTTTTTTTGCAGCTTCATCATCCGCTTTCACGGCAACCTTTAATGTCATCCTTCAGGCACAACTCCTTCTTATAACAAAGCTGCATGGTCAGCTTGCCTCTACGGCTGCCCTGACCATGGCCTTTAAGTTTGCCAGCGGTGAAGCTGGAGCTATTGAGCAACCGGGAGCAATCATGTCATAACCCATTTCCATTGCTTTTAAGGATTGCTGGACTACTTCATCCGCACTCCCGGAGAACAGGGTTACGATGGCATCAACTCCCCCCACGATGGTAATAACACGGTCAAATTTTTTCAGCTTTTCCTGTGCCGCAGGGACATCCACAACCGGTTCGACACTTAGGATTGCAGCCCCCGTATTGGCCATATCCTCAATAATTGGATCCGTTTTGCCGCAAATATGCAGTATGGCGGGAGTGGATAAAGCTTCGATCTGTTTTTTTTCCCAGGGAAATACGAGTTCGCGATATATTTTGGGGCTAATCATATCCATGGAGGCCATCATATCTTCCACGCATATGATATCGGCCCCGGCTTCAATGAGGGCTTTCGCCAAAACCGTTCCCGCTTCCTCTGCAAGATCAAGAAAGGGTTTAACGCTATCCGGTTTTTTAAAACTGGCTTTCAAAATGTCGGTTGTGCCCACAAGACTGGCAGCAATACTGAACGGGCCAATGATGCCGCCCATGACAACAGCCTTGTCTCCAACTTCTTCCTTCAGTATTTTCACGGCCTTGATTAACTCAGGTATACGTCCGCGCTTGAGATAATCTTCCGGTAAAGATTTAACCCCATCTGCAAGTTTGAACGGGTGAACATTTACGCTGGGGATACCTTCTCTGCCGGCATGCTTTATCCCTGCCCCCAATGCCTCCGCCTCGATGGTCTGGCAAAAAGGCACCCTTACCGCATCAAAGCCTGCCATGGTATGTGCAGCCAGGGCAAGCTTGGCCATTTCTTCCCCTTTTTGATGGGCTTCCGGCCAGAAAACCTGAAGTTCCTCCATCTCTTCGTAGATTCCCGTCTGATCGGCACAAAAAACAGGTGTTCGGTCAACTTCCTTCCCTGTCATTTTGTTAAAAAAACGTTCCCTGGAGCTCATTGAAGACATTTTTTCCCATCTCCTTTAAGGATGTATTTACCTTACTTCAACCGGGCATTCAACAACCTAAATTTTTACAAACGCAATAGTTTCCAATAGAAACTTGAATATCAGAAAATAAATATCAGAAATAGAGCTAATTTCCATATTTTACCTTGTACTTTTCCCCCAC
>Ga0136715_1000008_pt1 | contig 40345 bp, 40 predicted proteins | sample SedPBSmetaG_FD_104916 | JGI IMG/M metagenome (GOLD analysis project Ga0136715, IMG submission 104916) | Freshwater sediment bacterial and archeal communities from Indian Creek, Illinois, USA to study Microbial Dark Matter (Phase II) -... | ecosystem: Environmental > Aquatic > Freshwater > Creek...
TCTGGCCATTCTTGCTCTTTGTATTGAATCTCCAACACCAACAATCACAATCCCAGATAAAATTCCAATTATAGCAACAACAACTAAGAGTTCAATAAGAGTAAAGCCTTTTTGTTGTTTCATATTTTAATTTTATTAAACTACCACTAAATTGATAATTAAATTGACGACAGTCATCAATGCTCACGTCAACGATCAAAACTTACTCTCCTTTTATGACCGCTAAGGGAATAAGTCTAGCAACTTTTTTTGATAGTCCTGCCTGATGGACAACTTCAACCACATTATCAATGTCCTTGTAAGCCAGAGGAGCTTCTTCAGCAATTCCTTTTATAGATTGGCATTTCACAATAATTCCTTTTAATTTTAAACTATTTACCACTTCTTGTCCAGAAAATTTTCGTATTGCTTCATTGCGAGACATAATCCTACCAGCGCCATGACAAACAGTATGCCAGGTGTCTTTTGATTTTTCAGTACCTGCGCAAATAAAAGAAGCAGTTCCCATAGTGCCTGGCAATAAGACCGGCTGACCAACTTGTTGATATTTTTGAGGAATTTCTGAATGACCAGGCGGAAAAGCCCTAGTTGCTCCTTTGCGATGAACAATTAATTTCATTTTTTGTCCATCTACTTCATGTTCTTCAATTTTGGCAATGTTATGAGCAACATCATAAAGTAGTTTTAATTCTGCTTTTTCTCCTAAAATATTTTTCCACGCTTTCCTAATAAAATAAGTCATCATTTGTCGATTTGCCCAAGCGTAATTACAAGCGGCTGACATTGCTTTAAAAAATCTTTGACCCTCAGGAGAATTAAATGGCATACAGGCCAACTCTTTGTCTGGTAATTTTATTTTATACTTTTCTAAGGCCTTCATTGCTATCTTCAAATAATCATCGCAATTTTGATGACCCAGGCCGCGAGAGCCGCTATGAACCATTACTACTATCTGACCCTTAAATAATCCAAAAACCTCAGCTATTTTTTCATCAAAAATTTCTTCAACTCTTTGGACTTCTATAAAATGATTTCCCGCCCCAAGAGTTCCAACCTGATCTCTGCCTCGGTTTTTAGCTCTTTCTGAAACACAAGAAGCATCAGCCTGTTCCATTTTTCCCTTTTCTTCGCAATTTTCAATGTCCTGTTTTTCACCATATCCTTGCTCTACTAAATAGGCCACTCCTTGTTCTAAAATTTTATCAATTTGACTAATTGAAAGCTTTATTTGCCTTCCTTTACCCAGTCCAGAAGGTATTTCTTTTTGAATTTCACAAGCTAATTTTTCTAAATATGTTTTAACCTCTTTCTCTTGAAGATTAGAAAGCAATAATCTTACCCCGCAATTTTCGTCATACCCAACGAACCCCGGAGAAATAACTCCATCTGATAAACGCATTGCGCCCACCCCACCGATTGGCGGGCCAAAACCAGAATGAATATCAGGCATTCCAATAGCATATTTTGTAATTCCTGGTAGAGTAGTTATGTTGATTAATTGTTCTAAGGCATTATTTTCTATTTCTTTTAATATCTCTTCTGAAACATAAATTTTAGCTGGAACGCGCATATCCGGACGAAAGCTTTTTGGTATTTCCCACAACCAATCATTTATTTTAATAAAATTATTTTTCATAATTGATATAATTTTTCAAATTCTTCTTTGACTATTTTTCCATCATCCCATGGAATTTTCTTACCTTCAGCAACACATATCCAGGGCTCTCTTCCTTTGCCAGTAATAATCACTACATCACCTGGTTTTGCTAATTCTAATGATTTTTTAATCGCTTCTCTTCTATCTAATATCTTTTGATAATTTTTAATTTTTATTTTTAAGTTTTCATTCAGTTTTAAATTTTTAATTTTTAAAATTCCTTTTTCTATATTTTCTAGAACTTGGTCTGGATTCTCATCATATGGGTCCTCATTTGTAAGAATAATTTCCTCACAATATTTCGCTGCAATTTCGCCAAACTCTGGTCTTTTCCATTTGTCTCGACCACCACCACAAGAGCCAAAAACACAAATTAATTTTGAATCTTGTCCACCAGCTAACGAATTAAGTTTTAAATCTTGAATAGTTTGATAAACTTTTTCTAATGACGCCGTCGTATGAGCATAATCAACAATCGCCCTAAATGGCTCTTTAATAATTATTTCCATTCTGCCAGGAACTCCTTGAAATTTTTCTAAGGCTTTTTGACAATCCTCTAAACTGATTCCCTCGAGCAAACCAACACAAATCGCGGCTAAAACATTATAGATATTAAACTCGCCCAATAATTCTGAGCAAAATTTAATATTATTTACCATAAATTCTATGCCCTTCTCAGAGGTTCTTATATTGGTGGCTCTAATAAATTTACAATTTTCAATTTTCAAATTATTATTTAAACCATAACAAAATTTTTGCCAGCTAGAATGTTTTAAAAAATATTTCGCATTTTCATCATCAAGATTAATAATATGAGCCTCTTTGGCAATTTGAAAAAGTTTTTCATTTTCTTTTCTCATCTTTTCAAAAGAGCCGTGCGCCTCAATATGTTCAGGAGTAATGTTAGTTAAAACCGCTGTTTTAAAATTAATAAATTGATGACGATGCTGTTTAATGCCTTCGTCAGTTACTTCTAAAACTGCATAATCACATCGCGCATTTACTGCCTGTTTTAAGAATTGCTGAAGATTAAATCGTCCAGGCATGGTCATTTTTAAAGTGTTTTTCCATTCTTTATCACCAATCTTGAAACGAACAGTAGAAATGCTAGCTACTTTATATCTAGCTTGCTCTAAAATCGCAACAATTAAAGCAGTCGTTGTTGTTTTACCATCAGTACCAGCAACGCCAATAATTTTTATTTTTCTAGACGGAAAACAATATAAAATAGCGCCAAGCGCTGACAAAGCAAAATAATACCAATTAAGCAAGAAATCGGGAGTAATTTTTTTAATTAAATTCTTCATTATTTTTAATAATAACTAAAAACAAGCAAAACTTCAATTAAAAGGTTGACAAAAATTTTGAAAATGATAATATAATAAGCGTAAAGTTAAAAACGAAAAGCGTAAAATTACAACGTAAAGTTTAAAACTTTTTCTTTCCTTTTAAGGTTTATTATTTTAAGTTAATTTTAAATTTTGAGTTGTCGTTTTTCATTTTTCGCTTTACGTTTTAAGTTTTAATCTATGCCAATAATAAAATCAGCAAAAAAAGCTCTTAGACAAAATATAAAAAGAAGAGCAATAAATGTTTCTAAAAAGAAAAAACTAAAATCTTCTTTAAAAGAAATCAGAGAATTAATTGCTCAGAAGAAAAATGAGGAGGCAAAAAAGATTTTACCTCAAGTCTATAAAATATTAGACAAAGCTGGTAAAACTGGCTTAATAAAGAAAAACACTGCTTCACGGAAGAAATCAAGAATCACTAAGGCTTTGGGCAAAATAGCTTAAATTTCCGCAATAAATAAATCAAGAGCTAACTGGGCATTTGTTTGTCCAGTTTTAATTTTTAAATCTATTTGAAAAATTTTTTGATAAATTTTTTTTAATTCTAAAAAAGTAAACTTTTGCGATTGAAAATAGCTTTTTTTAATTACATAAGGGTGGAGCTTAGTTTCTTTAATTAAAGAGTCATAGGGATAATTCTTTTCAATAAGATCTTTAATTATTAATAAATTACGAAATTGAAAATTAATCATTGAAAGCAAATAAAGTGGATCATCGCCTTTTTCTAAATGTTTATGCAATAAATTTAATGCCTGTTTTTTATCTTTTACCGCTATTGCTTCAATAGTTTTAAAAATATCTACTTCAATTTTAGATTTAACTAAATAATTAATATCAGTAATTTCTATTTTTTTATTCTTTTTATAGGCAACTAATTTTTTGATTTCATTAGAAAGTCGCCAAAGATCATTCCCAAGAAAATTAATAATCTGTTCTATCGCTCCTGGGCTAATTTCTGTTTGAAAATTAAGAAATTCTTTTTTTACCCAATTTTTTATTTTTAAATCATCTAATAGTTTAAATTCTTGACATTTAGCAAATTTTTTCAAAAAAACAAAAAGAGGCTCTTTTTGAGATACTTCTTGTTCTTCATAAGCTAAAATAATGTCTTCTGATTCAGCTAATTTAGTTAAAAGTTTTTCCTTCTTTTCTTTTTCTAAGAAAGTTTTTTTTAATTCAGTGTTGAAAAAAAGATTAAATAAAACAATTAATTTTTTTTCTTTAAAAATTGATACCTGTTGGATTTTACCTATAAATTCCTGAAAGCTCAATTCGCCCACTGGCTGACAAGCATCAACATATTCTAGGTTTAGTCCTTTTGGATAAATTTTTTTATAATGTTCAATAATTTCTTTAAGCTTTTGCTGTGATCGATAAACATCAACCCCATAAAGAAAAATAAACATAATCTTCTATATTATTTATGAAATATTGCTTTAATTTTTTCAACAATTTCTCCTGGAGTAAAATGGGCCTTAATTAAATAATCATTTGCTCCTAATGTTATGCCCCTCTCTATGTCTTCTCTTTGCCCAAGATTAGAAAGAATAATTACAGGAATTGAAGAAACATCAGGATCATTTTTAATTTGAGACAAGACCTCAAAACCATCTATTCCTGGTAAAATAAGGTCAAGTAAAATTAAATTTGGCTTTTCTTCTTTTATTTTTTTAATCCCATCTTCGCCATCAACGGCGCTAATAACAAGATAATCTTTCTCTTTGGAGAGCTTAGTAACAATCAATTCTCTGAGAAATTTATCATCTTCTATAATTAGAATTTTTGACATATTGTTTATTAGCCTTAAGTTTGTGCTCTATATTTTAATGCTGGTTATTTTAAGAAACCTATCATCTTCTATAATTAGAATTTTTGACATATTGTTTTATATGAATTGTTTTTTTATTTTTTCAACAACTTCTTGGGGATTAAATTCTGTTTTAATTAACCAGTCTTTAGCGCCTAATTTTTGAATCCTATCAATTTCAATCGGTTGTCCGGAATTAGAAATAACTAAGATTGGAATATTTTTTAATTCTTCATCTTTCTGCATTTCTTCCATTACTTCTATTCCTCCCATAATAGGCATAATAATATCTAATAATATAAGATCAGGTTTATTTTTTCTCATCTCCTCTAATCCACTCACTCCATTTCTAGCAACAACAACTTTATAGCCCTCTTGAATTAATTTTTTTTCAAGAATATTAATTAAGATTTCTTCATCTTCTATTAATAAAATTTTTTTCATAAAAGATTAATTGATTATAATTTTTTTAAAGAATTTTTACAAGTTTATTCTTATAAATTTTATTGTTTTAAAATTGGAAGAATAAACCAAAATGTCGACCCCTTCCCTTCTTCAGATTCAAATCCAATTTTACCTTTATGGGCTTCAATAATATTTTTAGTAATAAAAAGGCCTAATCCAGAACCATCGGTTTCCATAGTAATCGCCTTTGGTGATCGAAAAAATTTAGTAAACAGTCTCTGTTGTTGATTTTTTGCAATGCCTATTCCAGTATCTTTTACTTGAAATTTTATCCCCTCTATTTCATTTTTAACATATTCTAAAGAAATTGTCACTAGTCCATTTTCAAAAGTATAATGAATTGCATTTTCTATTAAGTTTTGAAAAGCTATTTTTATTTTTTCAACATCTATTTCAACTTGAGGTAATTTTTCTTTCAATGCCTTAAATTCAAGTTTAATTTTCTTTTTTTGAGCAACTTCTTGGAGAAGGGTAATTATTTCTTGTAAAACATCTTCTATATTTATTAATGTTAGTTTATAAAGATGTCTTCCCTCTTCAATTTTAGTTACATTAAGAAGATCATTAATTATTGTGATCACTCTTTCATTAGCCTTATTTCCTTTTTCAATAAAATCTCTCTGCTCTGATGTTATTTCTCCTAAGTCATTACTTAACAACATTTGTAGTGTCCATTTTATTCCTGAGAGAGGTGTTCTAAGTTGATGAGCAGCAATAGAGACAAATTCTGATTTTGTTTTTTCAATTTGTTTTTCACGAGTAATATCATGTAAAATAACTAATTTTCCAAGCGTCCCTGTTTCTATAGAAACAGGAAATGAAGTAATTTCTAAAATTAAATTTTCTTCTATCTTTAATTCTTCTCTAAAAATTCTTTCTGGCTGATTCCTCAAAAACTCCAATAAAAAATTTAATTTATAAAATCCTGAAAGAGCAGAAATTTTTTTATTTAAAACTTCTCTTTCTTTTACTTCAAAATAAATTTCAACCTGAGGGTTAAAAATTTTTAAAATATTTTCATTGTTAAAAAACAACAATCCATCACTTAAATTAAAAACAATTGCTTGAAGTTTATTTTTTTCTTCTTGAGCTATTTCTTTTTCATTTTCTATATCTTCTAAGATATTTAATATGGCCAATCTTTCTTTTGTTCTTATGATCTCTGATTCTTGAAATTTTTTCAGTGTGGTTAAATCAGTTATGCTTAAAAAATAGCCAGAAAGATTTTCTTCTTCATCTTTTCTAATAGAAATTGAAATGCTAACTGGAATTTGTTTTTTTTCCTTAGTAACTAAGATTAGTTCTTGACTTTCAATAAAAGTTTTTTGAGATATTTTTTCTTTTATTTTTTCTATTTCTCTTTCACCTAAAAAAAGCTCATTCCATGGTTTTCCTATAATTTCAAGGGCCTTAAAGCCGGTTAATTTTTCAAATGCAGCGTTAATATCAATAATTACTTGAATAGGGGTAATGGCGCAAACAGCAATTGGTAAAAAGGCAGTAAAATCTTGAATATATAATCTTAAATCATCCAGATCTTCTTGGTATTTTTTAATCTCTTGTTGATGTTTTAACTGATATCCTAATATTTTAACCATATTTTTCTTGAAGATAAGGCCCGTAAAAACAACCCATTCCTTTTGCCCTTCCTTCCATTTTCATTAGTCCCTGAGCTTCTTTTTTTAATTCTTCATTAGTCATAAATTAATTTTACCATAGGATTGGCTTTTCTCCAATTAGTAAATTATTTTTCATTGACCTTTCTCAATTATGGAAGTTTTTTAATCAAACTATGAAATTCAAATTGTTCCAAGGCTTTAATGACTTTTTCTCTACTATAATTTCCCCAAGAACATTTTTCAAGATTAAAATCTATTAAAACATCTCTTTTGATGTTAGCTAACATCTTGGAAAGAAATGCCTGTTCTTTATGTTTTATAAGTAACTCTCTTAATTTTAGTTTTATTTTTTGCGCTTTTTTAGAGTTCTTTTCAATTTCTTGATAAAGATTTTCTAAATTATCAAATTCTAAAATAAGCTTAGTGGCAGTTTTTTCTCCAACACCAGTCACTCCAGGAATATTATCTGATGGATCACCCCTTAAAGCTTTAAAATCTAAAAATTGTTTTGGGGTTAATCCCTGAAGCTTTTCTTTTGTTAATTTTTCATCATATAAAATATTTTTTTTTCCTCCGCCATTTAAAAGACAAGCTTTTGTCTGAAAATTAACTAATTGTAACATATCTGAATCATTACTTAAAATAATAGTCTCGATTAAATGATTTTTTGAACAAATAATTGTTGAATCAGAAAAAAGGCTGGATGTTTCTTTGTTTTGAAATAAAATTTGATTAGAAGCGCAGGTAGCGATTGTTCCAATTAAATCATCAGCTTCAAATCCCTCTTTTTCAAAAATTAAAACATTAAAAACTTTTAAGACCTCTTTTATTTTAGGAATTTGTTGGTAAAGCTCTTCGGGCATTGGCGGTCTTTTTGCTTTATATGCTTTATATGCCTTATGTCGAAATGTTGGCATTGGAAGATCAAAGCAAGCAACAATAAAATCTGGTTGAAAATCTTTTATTGTTTTTAAAAAAGACATTAAAAAACCATAAATTGCGCCAACTTTTTCTCCTTTTTGAGTTGCCAGAAAAGGAAAAACATGATAAGCCCGATGAACAATAGAGTTGCTATCAATAATAATTAGACGTTTTTTATTTTCCATTTTTTTATTTCAATTTTTCTTGTTTTTTCATCAATAAAACTAAACTTAAGCCAAGTTGTATTTTTTAGTAGAATTTTTTTAATTTTATCAGCCCATTCAATTATAATAATATTTTCTGACTCAGAAATAATCTCTTTAAATCCTAAACTTAAAATTTCTTCTGGTTTATTTATTCTATAGCAATCTATATGATAAAAATTTTGAAATTGTGAATTACGAATTGCGAATTTCTTCATTATGACAAAAGTAGGGCTAAGAATTTTTTCCTTAATTCCCAATTCTTTAGCAAGGGCCTGAGTAAGGGTTGTTTTCCCTGCTCCCAAATTTCCTTCTAATCCAACAATACAGGCCCCATTGCTTGTTTTTTTAACAAAACATTCTTTTAAGTTTCTGGCAATCTTTTGAATTTCACTTAAATTAAAAATAAGGTGTTGTTTTTTCATTTAAAATTAGATACACTATATAATAATATGACAGAAATTTCAAAAAAAATCATTGGTCAAGTAAAAATTTCTCTTGATATTGCAGAACAGGTTCAAGAAAAAATAGCAGACCTTTCTGATTTTAAAGAAAAAATTGAAAGCATAAAAAAAGAAAACATATCTGATGCTTTGGCCGTTATTTTAACTGGAGCAATTCAGCTTAAATCCTCTGATATTCATCTTGAACCAAGAGAAAATCAAGCGATTCTTCGCACGCGGATTGATGGAATTTTACAAGAAGCTAGTTTTTTTGAACAAAAAATATATCAAGCAATTCTTTCTCGAATTAAACTCCTTTCCGGGCTTAAATTAAATATTGATGACCAACCACAAGATGGTCGATTTACTGCCTTAATACCAAAAACAAATAAAAACGAAGAGCAAATAATTGAAATTAGAGTTTCTTCTTTGCCTTCTGAATATGGAGAGTCATTGGTGCTTAGAATCTTAAATCCAAAAAACCTAATTAGTCTAGAAGAACTGGGGCTAAGAGAAGAAATATTAGAAACATTTAAAAAAGAGATAAAAAAACCACACGGAATGATTATTGTTACTGGGCCAACTGGATCAGGAAAGACAACTACTTTATATGCTTTTTTAAAAACTATTCAATCGCCAGAAATTAAAATTATCACAATTGAAGACCCAATTGAATATCGCTTAGAGGGAATTTCTCAAACCCAAGCCGCTCCGAAAAGGGGCTATGATTTTGCCTCTGGATTAAAATCAATTATGCGTCAAGATCCAGATGTAATTTTAGTTGGAGAAATAAGAGACTCAGAAACAGCGAAAATCGCGATTCAGGCCGCCCTAACTGGCCATTTGGTTTTTTCTACTCTACATACTAATGACGCGGCTGGCACCATTGCTAGATTAATTAATTTAGGAGTTAAAACATCTGATATTGGCCCAGCTCTTAATATCACGGTTGCCCAACGACTTGTTAGAAAAGTTTGCCCAAAATGCTTTCAATTAAAAAAACCAAACTCTTTAATTTTGTCTAAACTAAAAAAAGAGATGGAAAAAGTTTCAACAAAAGTCAATCTTCCTAAAATAGATGAAAGCTTAGAAATTCCTTTTATTGCGCCAGAAGGATGTAAATATTGTAATTTTACTGGATATAAAGGCAGAACTGGCATTCTTGAGGTTTTTTTAATTAATGAAGAAATGGAAAAATTTATTATCAATGATCCCTCGATCTCATCTATTAAAAACAAGGCAATAGAAAAAGGAATGGTAACAATGAGACAAGATGGGATAATAAAAGTTTTGAAAAAAGAAACAACCCTTGAAGAAGTAGACAGGGTGGCTGGAGCCGAAGAATAATAAAAGTTTTGAAAAAAGAAACAACCCTTGAAAAAATAGACAGGGTTGCCGGAGAGTAAAATTCTAAGGACGGGGGCTAACTTGGTAATAGGAACTCAAAGTTTAGAACTTTTCTGAGGAGCAGTTTCGCCTAAGCCAAACTATCCAAACTAAGAAAAACCCCAAGCCCCCAACCTTAAGATTTTACATTGAATTAAGTAATTAAAAATATTATAATATATAAAGAATTTTTTGTCAAGTATTCTTGAAAAGAATATCTTAAAATGTTAAATTAAAATAATATGAAAATTAAAAATAAATTACTAATAATCATTTTAACATTAGCTTTAATTCCAGCTATTTCTATTGGTTTGGTTTTTTATACAATTGGCATTGATACTTTAAGAAAACAAATTGAAGCAACTCATTTTAAGGCAGTATCAGCAGTTGATACTTTAATTTTTGTGGTAGTCAGTGATATGGTTAATGTCGCTTTTACTGCTGCTCCTAAAATTGCTGATTTAATTGAATTACAAAATCAAAGAGCTATAATAGAAAAATTAAATAATATAGACCAGATGAATATACCGGGGATTGGCACCGGGCGAGGATTAGGCTATCAAATTGCAATCGTAACTGATGAAAAGGGCAATATTTTAGCTAGGTCTAATACAGTAGGAGGACGTGAAGTAGAACTTTCTCAAAAAGGACATATTCTTTATCTTGATGAAGAAAAAATAGAAAGATGGAATTATTCTGAAAACTTTGGCATTGCTTTTAATAATGCTTTAAAAGGACATTCTGATACTCGAAAAATTATTTATGACGCTAATTTTATAAAAAGAGAGGGTTATGGACACTTAATAGACCAATATGGATTTGAAGAAATGATGGGGCTAACTGCTTTCCAGCCCATTTTAAATAAAGAGGGCAAACAAATTGGAATTCTTGTTCTTATTACTATTCTTAATAACAATCAGACTGCAGTTAGTGTAATTAATGCAATTACTGGGGCAGAATTTACTGTGATTACTCCAGCTGGCGAAATAATAACTTCTTTTTTTGTTAATCCACCCATTCCTAATTCAGAAATAATTAAAAAAGCAAAAGAAAGAGCTGATAAAATGGTTCAAAGAATAAAAGAACCAAGGGGACAAGACATGGTTTTTTATACTAAAGAAAGAGTTGAGCTTAAAACCTGCCCAGGAACTATTATTTTCAAAGGAGAAAAAGTTGGAACCTGTTATGTTAATGGAAATATTATTCCCTTTGAAAACTTAGAAGTAAGGCCTTATCGTTTTAATTTTATTTCTGAGGTTGACCCAGATTTAAAATATGTATCAATAAGGGGAATTGCTTATGATTTAACAGATTTTGATTTATTAATAACTGCTCAAGCAAAACATTCGATAATGACTTTTTTATTTACTTTTTTAATTATTGGGGGCTTAAGTTTAATAATAGCTAAAAAAACAACTTCTCCTATTTTAGAATTTACTAAAAAGATTCAAGAAATAGAAAAACAGGGCTTTGGGGAAAAAGTGGAAATTAAAACAGGAGATGAAATAGAAGATTTAGCAAATTCTTTTAACAGCATGAGAGAAACAATTGCCCAGAATTATAAAGACATGGAAGAACAAAAAAATGTTTTGGAAATAAGGGTTAATGCCAAAACCAAAACATTAAAAGAATTGGCTGATGGCCTTGATGATCAGGTCAGGGAAAAAACAAAAGAACTTCAAAGTAAATTAGATGAACTTGAGAGATTTCAAAAAACAACTATTGATCGAGAAATTAAAATGATTGAATTAAAAAAAGAAATAGAAGAATTAAAAAAGAGGTTAAAAGAATAAGATTCTATTTAAAAAAATGTCAGGACATATTTAAAGGATTAATCTATTTATAGTAAAATTAAACTACTAACAACTTGACAAAAGTTATAAAATAGTATACCTTAACTTAAAAGAGAAATTTATTCTCTTTTTTAATAGGTTAAAAGGTCGTAAGTGAGTATAAAAATAAAAAATATGATTTATAAATTTATCAATCAAGACGAAGAAGAAGGAGAATCAGAAGAAGGTTCTGAAGAAAATTCTGAAAAACAAGACGGAGAATCAGAAGAAGGTTCTGAAAAAGATTCTTGCGGGTGTGGGACACCTGATTGTGATACTTGCGAATAAAATCTCTTTAGGATAAATTCAAAGACCCACATTTAAAATTTGTGGGTTTTTAAATTATTCTAACAAACTCCCTTTTTCCTTTTTGGACAATAGTCCCTTTTTTAATTTCTATCACCCCCTTCCATTTTTGAAAAACTTGATTATTGATTTTGATTCCCTTCTGAATAATAAGTCGCTTAGCCTCGGCTCGAGAGGGGGCTAATTTTATTTTCACTAACAAATCAAGAATAGAAAGGGTTTTTTCTTTAATTTTAATTTCTGGAATATCAGTTGGTAATTCTTTTTTTTTAAAAACTTTTTCAAACTCTTTTTCAGCTCTTTTTGCCTCCTCTTTCCCGTGATAAAGACCAACAATCTCGCGGGCTAATCTTAATTTTACTTGCTTGGGATTAATTTTTTTTACTTTCAACTCTTTTTTTATTTTTTGAATTTCTAATAACGGCAGTTGAGTACAAAACTCAAAATAATCTGAAATCAATTCATCTTTTATACTCATTATTTTGCCAAACTGCTCTTGAGCAGAATCAATTATATTGATTACATTTCCCCAACTAGTAGACATTTTACGACCATCTGCTCCTAAAAGCATTTTTAAAACCATGATGTCTTGAGGTTTTTGATTAAATATTTTTTGAATATCCCGACCAGTATTTAAATTAAATAATTGATCAAATCCCCCTATTTCTACATCAGCTTCAATCGCAACCGAATCAAATCCTTGCAATAAAGGATAACCTACTTCATGTAAACCAATTGGACTATTTTGATCCCATCTTTCTTTAAAATTTCTTCTTTGGATCATTTGTTGAACGGTAAAGTTTTTTGCTAAATTAAGCAATTCTTTAGCACTTAACCTCCCCAACCACTCGCTATTATAACGAAATTCAACTTTTTTAATATCTAAAATTTTACCTATTTGCTTAGTATAATCTTTTAAATTTTCTTTAATCTCTTGCTCAGATAAGCATTTTCTCATTGCCTGTTTATCAGATGCGTCTCCAATCTGAGCAGTAAAATCACCAATAATTAAAACAATTTGATGCCCTAAATCCTGAAATTCTCTAAGCTTCCATAGTGGAATTGCCCGACCAATATGAATTTTTGAACCAGTTGGATCAACTCCAAGTTTTATTCTTAATTTTTTACCAGAAAGAAGTTTTTTTTCAAGGGCTTCTTTATTAATAACCTCTTCCACTCTTCTATTTAAAATCTCTTTAATTTTTTCAGGATTAGTATTTATTTTCATAATTTGATATAATAATAACAATATTATGATCAAAAAACAAGCAAAAAATAAGAATAGATTGCTTTTTATCCTTAAGTTTTTAGGACTTTTTTTCTGTTTATTGATTCTTATTCTTTCTGCTTTGGTTGTCTACTATACTAAAGACCTTCCTCGTCCAGAAAGGTTTGCTGAAAAGCCTGTTATTTTAACAACTAGAATTTATGATCGAACAGGACAAATTCTTTTGTATGAAATTTATGGAAACGAAAAAAGAATTATTGTTTCCTTAGATGAGGTTCCTCAGTATTTAATTGATGCTATTTTAGCCGCAGAAGACAACCGCTTTTTTAATCACCCTGGAATAGATTATAGGGGAATAATAAGAGCAATTTGGACTAATTTAAAGGCTGGCAGGGTAGTTCAGGGTGGGTCAACCTTAACTCAACAATTAGCTAGAACTGCTTTTTTAACTCAAGATAGATCTCTTGGAAGAAAAATACAAGAAGCTGTTTTAACGCTAGAAATAGAAAGACGCTATTCTAAGGACCAAATACTTGAGTGGTATTTAAATCATGTTCCTCTTGGTATTGCTCATGGAGTGGGAATGGCTAGTCAAGTTTTTTTTAATAAATCAGTTTCTGAATTATCATTAACAGAATCTGCTGTTTTAGCTACTTTAATTAGATCGCCAGGTCGACTTTCTCCTTTTGGTCCTAATAAAGAAGAATTACTTGTTATAAAAAATGCGGTTTTAGACGAAATGGTAAAAGAAAATTTCATTACTAAGAAAGAAGCGGAGCAAGCAAAAAACGAAGAGATAAGTTTTACTGATGGCCGTAGACAACTTCTTAGAGCTCCCCATTTTACTTTATCTATTCAGGAATATTTAAAAAACAAATATGGAGAAAGATTCTTAAAAGAAAGTGGGTTAAAGGTAATTACTTCTTTAGACTGGGAATTACAGCAACTAGCTGAACAAGCAATTGAAGAAAGGGCAGTAGCAAACAGAAGGCGCCAGGGACATAATGCCTCATTAGTAGCAATAAACCCCATAAATGGCCATATATTAGCTTTGGCTGGTTCAACTGGTTGGTTTAAAGAGCCCTATCCAAAAGGATGTCAACCAGGAGAAAATTGTCTATTTGATCCTAAGTTTAATGCCGCTCTTGCTGGTCGTCAGCCCGGATCTGCTTTTAAGCCATTTATTTATGCTGCAGCTTTTGAAAACAATAATAAAATTAATGATAAAACAATTATAAATGATATAGAGACTAATTTTGGAATCTGGGGAGGACAATCTTTTATTCCTCAAAATTTTGATAGAGAATTTAGAGGAGAAATTACCCTAAGAGAAGCATTGGCTCAATCATTAAATATTCCAGCAGTAAAGGCTTTGCAAGATTTAGCTGGTTTTGGAAACTTTACAGCAGGTATTAAAAATTCAATTAATATTTCTCAAGCAATGGGAATCACAACACTTCAATCTCCTTATTTTTATGGCCCTTCGTTTGCCTTAGGAGTAAGTGATATTAGTTTGTTAGAAATAACTTCAGCATATGGAGTTTTTGCTAGCCAGGGACTAAGAGTTCCTCCAGTAACTATTTTAAGAATTGAAGATTCTAATGGCAATATTATTCAAGAAAATAAAAAAACTCCAAAAAGAGTTTTGTCAAACAGAACTAGTCAAATCATTAATAGTATTTTATCAGATAAAGAGGCAAGGGCTCCATTGTTTGGTAGGGGGTTAGATTTAAATTCTAGAGGACAAGAATATAATGTTGCAGTTAAAACTGGAACAACTGATGATTTTCGAGATGGATGGACAGTTGGCTATACTTTTGGAAATACTTTTAATGAGACGCCATTGGTAGTTGGGGTTTGGGCTGGCAATAGCGATAATTCTCCCACTACAAGTTCTGGTTTAATTTTAGCCGCCCCTATTTGGAGAAGATTTATGGAAAATATTTTATTTTAAAGCCAGCGCACATATACCCAATAATAATGAAACTCCTCTTAATTAATGAAAATATTGATAAGAGAATTATAAATCAAAAATTAAAAGTCAAAATATTTAAAAGTTGCATTCCCAACATTCTTTTATTTAGTATTTATAAAATTTAATACTCTTTTTTTTAAATTTTTATTCCAAAAATCCAAAGAATTAATCTCGTTTGTAGTATTTATCCACTTATAATTTATATGTTCTGAGCTTAAAATGATATTTATTTTATTTGTTTTACCTATATAAAACACACCGAAATAAAAATCCTTTTTATATTTCCAGGTATCTATTTGAAAAACAGAGCTAATTGTAAAATCTAATATTCCAGTTTCTTCCTTAATCTCTCTTTGTAATCCTTTAAACCAATTTTCACCCATATGTAACCTCCCTCCAGGAAGAAGCCATTTACCATCTTTATGTTGTATTACTAAAAATTTACCATCCTGATTTAGAAAAAAAATATTTTGAGTAATTTTAAAACAACAATGATTGTTTAAATTGTGTTGCATATTTTTTTATATATAAAATAAGAATCAACACTTAAGATGGCAAAGATATTTTAATTTTTACTGTCCATCTCTAATTTTTGCGTTAAGTTCGTTCTGAACTGCTTGAATAATTTTGTTTTGAACTTCTTTTGCCTCCTCGCCAGACAAAGTTTTATTATCTGCCCCATACTCAATAGAAAAAGCTAAACTTTTTTTACCAGGACCAATTTGCCCCCCACGGTAAACATCAAAAAGCTGAATATTTTTAACTAAATCACCGCCGGCTTTTTTCATTACTGCTAAAAGATTTTTATATAAAACACTTTCATCAACAATCATTGCTAAATCCATTTTAGCTAATGGATATTTAGAAATCTCTTTATATTTCTTTTCAGAGCTTGCTTTTTTAATAAGTTTTTTAAAATCTAAGTTAAAAATTACTGGAATATTTTTCAGCCCAAAACAAGAAGCAATTTTTTGGTCTAAAATTCCTAAAAATCCAATGGTTTTATTTTCTAAAAAAATCTCAGCTGTTTTGCCTTTTTGGAAATTTTGGACATCTCCTGTTTTAAATTCAATATCTAAAATTCCTAATTCTTCAAATAGTGTCTCTAAAATACCTTTTGTTTTAAAAAATAGATTTTTATCATTTTTATCAACCAAAGCGCCAACCAACATTGGAAATTCATCAGGCAAAACATTGTTGGTCTTTTTTATATAGACATTACTTAATTCAAAAATTTTCATTTCAGAAAAATTATTCTCATTATCCGCCACTGTTTTCAAAATAGAAGGAATTAAGCTTGGCCTCATATATTCCCAATCAGTATTTAGGGGATTGATTATTTTTACGCAATCGTTTCTCTCTAAATTAAAATTTTCTAAGTCCTTAGCGCTAATAAAAGAATAATTATAAAATTCACTAAATCCCAAATATTTTAACAATGCTTTAACTTTCTTTTCCCAGAAAAAATCAAGTCCAGTTTCTTGTTCTAAAATCTGATTTGACGGAAGAATAGAAGGCAAATTGTGATAACCATAAATTCTGGCAATCTCTTCAATTAAATCCTCTGGAATGTTTATATCATTAGCCCGCCAGCTTGGCGCCACTGCCTCAATTTCATCTTTTTTAATTTTTGCTTTAAAACCTAAAGAATTTAAAATAAAAACTGCTTTTCGCGGCTTAATTTCAATACCGATTAATTGATTTATTTTAGAAAATTTAACTTTTACTTTTTTCTGTTTATGTTCAATATTTTTAATATCAATAAGATTACTTTTTATTTGTCCATTAGCTAATTTTTCTAAAAGTTCAACTGCTCGCCATAAAGCCGTTACTGTTCCCTCTGAATCAACTCCTTTTTCAAAGCGAACAGCCGCCTCTGTCCAAAAAGCAAGCGCCTGACAAGTTTTTCTAATTAAAAGGGGATTATATATTTGAGTAAAAACAATTATTCTTTTGGTTTCAGGAGAAACCGCGCTATTTTCCCCGCCCATAATTCCACAAAGGTCAATCAATTTTTCTTCATCTTCTGTAACAATTACTCCTTCTAATAAATTTCTTTTTATACCATCAAGCGTAACAACTGATTCTCCTTTTTTTGATTTTCGCAAAATCATTTTATGATTTTTAATTTTGTCATAATCAAAAATGTGCATTGGCTGGCCAGTCTCAAGCATTGCATAATTAGAAATATCTATTACATTATTTAAAGCTCTGATTCCTGAAACCTCTAAACGCTCTTTCAGCCATTTTGGAGAAGGAGCAATTTTAATATTATCTAAAATAATAGCGGTAAAACGAGAGCAAAGATTTTTATCTTTTATTTCTACATTTAATGGTAATTCATTTTTTATTTTTTTTGACAATGCTTTTATTTTTAATGGCAAAAATTCTGCTTCTTTATTAAAGCTTTTCAAAATTGCGTTCGCCTCTCTGGCAATACCAATAACTGACATCATATCTGGTCGATTGGTTGTCGCTTCAATATGATAAACAAAGTCATTGCCAACTTTATTTATATATTCAACACTCGGCCCGCAATAAGATAAAAACTTACCAAGTTCCTGAGAACTAATTTTGGTCTTTAAATAATCCCTTAACCAATTGTCAGAAATTTTTATGTCCACAGATTAAAAATGTTTTAGAATAATTCTGTCAAATATAATGAAAAAAGTCAAATTAAAGTGTCAAAAATCCTTTTTATGTCGGCATATTTACAATAAATATATTGGATGTATAGGCTCAGATACATATGATACACCTTAGGTCTGTAAAATAATAGTATTTCTTGTTGGTATTCTGATTATTTGGAGCTTCAAAAGATATTCAGCAGGAGTTAATTGATCAAGTGCTTCGTGAGGCCTTACATTATTCCAGATATCTTCTCGTTCTCTAATCTTGTTTTGCATTATCGGCAGTGAGGAACAAACATTGCCCTGTTGGTAGAATTCTCTCTCGTCTGCCTGGTGAAATATTTCAACATAGGTGTTCTGTTTTGGGCTTCTGGGGTAGATAAAGTAATGAGGTATACCTTTTTCTTTACACGTCTTATCAAACTCTTTTAAGAAGCTATTACCATTGTCTGTCTGAATTGTCTTGATAAAGAAAGGAAAGTTCAGCAAGCACTCTTATAAGAAATGGGCTCCATTCAATGTCTGGTAGTCAAAGATATGTTGCCTCCACGTTCTCTATACCAATCTAAGACCTTTATTTTTTGTTTTGCCCGTTCTGTTAATTTCTCCGTCAGAGCAGCTGAACGAGCAATAAAAGCTACTCCAGGGAGTATTGAGCCATATATTGTCATACGACGTCCATTATACTTTCCTTTCATATTTTTAAAGAACTATGTGTATCATATCATATGAACCAGTACAAACTCTTGTATATATTAAAGAAATATGTTACTGTATCGACAGTAGAAACCTGTAGTTGGTTTCTTAAATAGTAGTACATTTACAACATAATACCAAGAAGGAGGGATTGGAGATGAAAACTCTTCATGTGAGCGCTGGCGGCCGCGGAGAACGTATCGCTGCTTACATCTCATCTATCCGGCCGTTTCTTCCCAAACATCTTTTGCCGATTCCCACGGAAGGCAAGACGATTTTGGGAGAAATTATCTTTAAGGCGTACACGCACTTTGAGGAAATTACCGTTTGGTCAAGCAAGGAAACCTATCCTTGGATCGCGTTGGCGCTTGAAAACCTAATGCCCGTCAGAGTTCGGGTGGACGCAGAAATGACTGGTCCTTTAGGACCGATGGTTCGGGTACTGCTCGCAACCAGGCAAAGGACGTTCGGCTGTGCCGGCGACTTCTACTGCGACTTCTCGTGGAGAGAATTTGAGAGGTTTCATGATGCCCATGGGCTCCCGATCTCAATTCTCGTCGCAAGGAGTGTCTCGGCTCCCGGTGGTGCACGTTTCCATCTGAACAAGAGCAACATTACCAAGTGGGAGCGTGTTGAAAAGACGACCAAAGATGACAGGATTAATATCGGTTGCTACATTATTGATCCTGTCCCTGAAGTCATCGCTGGGCTCGAGGTACTAAAGAGGCACAAAGAAGACCCCTTTTTTGATGTCTTCGTGCACAAGAAAATGGTTGCTGGATACGATCCCGACACGCTCGGCTTCAATGTAAACGTTGCCGAGGTATACGAACACCTTCTGCACGCTCTGACATAGGAGGGTGTCGAAAACGATGCCCTCTTTTTTCTTCAATCCGAAATGAATGGAGGATAAAATGAAAGTAATCACCGAGTTCACAATTAAACTTACCAAGAGACGAAAGATCGAAGATGTCATCAAGGCGAGTAAGTACGATGAGGTCAATTTCCTCATTACGGAAGGAATCCGAAAGAAGCGTCTGTCTCTACAAGATGAGGAAATCGGCGAGCGGACAATCGTTATCATTGGGCTTGACGAAAGCGTCAGTTCCAACGATGTGCTTTCCGAGGCGCGACGACTGAAGTTGATTCGCCCTAGTTACGACGACGCTTTTCTTGTCGGTGAGCAACATTCAGACGAACAGATCGCGGGACCGATTGTTTTTCTTCACGATCCTCAATACTCGTGGAACGGTCATTTCTTCAATCTTCTTCTTGATGTAGGCCAGAAAGGACGAGTCATTAGTCTCGTATCTTCCGGCGGCTGGTGGCACTGCGGGTTTCGTTTCGCTTTCAAAAAAAAGCGATGACCGCGGTTACGTCGCTGCAACAATTTTCAAGCCGGTGACACAAATCGTTGCCGGCTTTATTTTTTTCTAAAATTAATCTATAATCTAATTTACTTATGGATAAAACAAAAATTATTTTTCTACGTCACGCCGATACACAAAAGGACCCCAACTTGAATGCGGCTTTGTGGGGACTTTCTGAAGAAGGTAAAAAACAAGCCAAAAAAACGGCAAATCTGTCTATTATGAACGATATAAACGTGATTTATGTTTCTGAAGAAAAGAAAACAACCTTGACTGTTGAGTCATTAGCTAAGAAGATAGGGAAAGAAATAATCCCTTTGTCATTTTTTAATGAAGTAAAAAGAGGAGATAAGTTTTTGACTAAAGAAGAATTTGAAGCGGAAAAGGTAAAACAACTAAAAGACCTTAACTACCACGCTTTCGACGGAGAATCCGGCAATGAAGCCCTTATGCGGTTTAAGCAAGGCGTCAGACAAGCTTTAAAAGAAAACGTTGGTAAAACAATCTTAATTGTTACTCACGGCACAATTCTTAATATTTATTTTGCAGATTTGCTTAAAGCCTATGATAAACTTCCTGAACGTTGGCAAAAAACTGTCTTTTGCGCTTATGGAGTAATAGAAAACGAAAAGGTGATAAAGGACATTATTTTATAACTATCAAAGTAGTGTCACCTGTCCTCGTGTCGCGTTTACCCTTACTCTTTGTCCGTTTTTTAAAATTTTCGTCGCATTTCTAACGCCAATACAGCAAGGTTTTCCTATTTCTCTACACACTATCGAAGCATGACTTAATATCCCGCCCTCTTCAGTAATAACTGCCGCTGAACGATACATCGCTTCAATAAGATCAAAATCTGTCCCGACAGCAATCATAATATCCCCATTATTAACTTTACTCGCGTCTTCTTTTTGTAAAACAATTTTGCACTCTCCGATACACTCCCCGGGCGAAGCGCATTGTCCTTGCAATATTTTTTCAACGTCTTCCGCGTGAATAAATACCATTTCATCGTTATTTATTACGAAGTCCTCATGCCTTTTAAGTACAACACCGTTAGTCTTTCGTGATAAAATCCTTTTCTCATCTAGTTTTTTGTGTTGATGTAATAGATCAACTATTTCCGACAGAAGATAAAAGTCTAGATTGGAGCGAATTTCAAGATTTCTCTTCGTGATTTCATCTAGAATCTTAAACCGGTACTTTACGCTCTGCCCCAAGAGTGCTTTATTTGTGTCCCGAAATAACCCGCCTTTTACAAACAGTGGTATAAGCATGTTTAATTTTTTATTTTGCAATTTTTGCAAGAGCTCGCTGGATTCTTTAGACAAAAGCCGAGGGAAAACAATCTGCTTTGGTGGTCTAATTACGTCTGATAAATACTTTTGAAAATCTTGCCAAAAAATACTGAAATTAGGAGGATTTTCTCCATAAGCTGAATACAAATACTTATAATTTTCATAATGTTGTTTAATATCATCTTTGGCTTTTTCTTCGTTGAAAAACCCAAACCTTTTGAACCACTTCCATTTTCGCGTAATTTTATAAAGATTTAATTTTTCCTTTTGAGATGCTGATGGTATTTCTGTTTTGATTAGTTTGATAAAAATTTCTTCAGTTTTTTCCTTGTTTAATTCTATTTCTGAAATAATTTTCCTGACAGCGATGTTTAAACCATGTTCAATCTGTACAAAATTCAAAATATATAACTCGCCCAAAACAATTGATTGAAAATGGATAAGTAGCGAGGCGAGTTCATTGTTTGTTATGGCAGATAAATTTGTTTTCTTAATTTTTCTTATGAATCTATGAAAAAATTCACGCCTCCGTTGATAAAGCTTTTTTGTGCTTTCAATAAGTATTGGGTCAAGAGAATAATATTGGTTTCCAAGAGTTTCGCCCAACCTATCCCATTCACTCACCGGAGCGTAAGAATTTACAACGCCGTCTTTCCATGTAGTAATTGTGTGTCTGAATCTTATGGAATTTATTTTCGGCTCGTGCCGGTTATACAAATCGTGAATAAATTCAACGCCCATCAAGTGGGCGACATTTCGCATGTTTATTCGCTTCCACTCCAATGATTTGTCTGTGAAATTTTTGTCTTCAATCATAGGTTAAATGTCTTGAGGGTTGTAATCGGCCTTGCTTGCAAAAAAACAAAGCCGCCGTTTTCTGTAGCCCATTCAACATCAACTGGGTACCCAAAAACATCTTCAATTTGTAAAATCTGTTCCGTAAGCTCTAATATTTCCTTATCCGACAAGGATTGTTTTTCTGTCAATTCTTTAGGAATATCGCGCCACTCGCTTCCGCCATTTTCGGCGCGATAAAGTCCTTTTGTTTGGGTTTGAATATTCTTATCTATAATTCGTCGCGGTTGCTTTTCTACTACATAACTATCCGGTGTAATTTGCCCAGAGACAATAGCTTCGCCAAGCCCAAACCCAGCTTCAATAATAAGCTGATTTTTAGCTTGTGTTACTGGATGAACAGAAAAAGCGATGCCTGATTTTTCACTTTCGACCATTTTCTGAACAACAACCGCGACAGATATTTTATGTCTGTGTAAGTCTTTTTCATAACGGTAGAAAATAGCGCGTGGCGTGAATAATGAAGCCCAGCATTTTTTTACGTTTTCTAATAAATTCTTTTCGGTAGCATTAAGATAACTTTCAAGTTGTCCAGCCCACGCCACGCTTGCCGAATCTTCGGCGGTAGCCGAGGAACGAACAGCAACATATTTTGAATTAAGGTTTTTGAAAAACTTTTGGATTTCAGCCGCAATGTCTTGTGACATTTCTGCCCTAAGTATGAGTGCTTTAATTTTTTTCGAAGCACCCTCAACAGTATGTATTTCCTTGTGATTTACAGAATCAAGAATTGCGTCAATTTCTACATTAAGGTCGGTTTCTTCCAAAAATTTTTCAAAAGCAGATGAGAGAATTACAAAACCGGTTGGTACTGGTATTTCCGCTTTTAACATTTCGCCAAGTGATGCACCCTTACCTCCGACAAGAGTGACATCCTTTCTATTAATTTTAGTTAAATCTTGAACTATCTCCATAATTGTTTTTTTGCTTGAACTTATTTTACCAAAAATATTTAAAAAAGAAAAGTTTTTTTAAGTAGGGTTTGCGTGAGAATTATCCTCGCGCAAGTAAATTATTTAACTCATTAAAATTCCGTAGCGGGGTTCAACCCCGTTACGGCTCTTAAAACTGATTTATAAATCTTAAATCGTTTTTATAAATTAATCTAATATCAGGAAGTTTTAGTCCTGATTTCATCATATAAACCCTTTCCACTCCCCAACCAAAAGCAAAACCAGAATATTTACCAGGGTCAATACCGCCGTTTTTTAAAACATTAGGATGAACCATACCCGCGCCACCTAATTCTACCCAACCAGACTTACAAAAACGACAACCTTTACCATCACAAATACTACAACTAATATCAACCTCAAAGCTGGGTTCAGTAAATCGAAAATTATATGGTCTTAATCTAATTTTTCTTTCCTTGCCAAAAAAATTCTTAACAAAATAATCAAAAACCCCTTTTAATTGAGCAATAGAAACATCTTTGTCTATATAAAGTCCTTCAAACTGATAAAACATTGGCACATGAGAAATATCTATTTGCCGACGATAGCATTTAGAAATGTTTATCATTTTAATTGGCAATTTTCCTTTTTCCATTTCTCTTACTTGACCAGACGAAGTATGAGGAGTTAAGACAACATTGGGCGAAATAAAAAAGGTTTCCCACGAATCTCGCGCCGGGTGATTTGGGGGCATATTCAAGGATTCAAAAGCATACCAATCTGTTTCAACTTCTGGATAACGAACGCGATAAAAACCAAGAGAATTAAATATCTCTTCTATTTCTGAAATTGCCTGAGTCATAATATGAAGATGTCCAATGCCTTGTCTTTCTCCTGGCTGAGTGGTATCAAGCATATTATTTAACAATTCTTTTTCCATAATTTTAGTTTAGCAGAAAACAAAGCGCTTGACAATATAATGGAGTTAACCACCATTTCAGGTCCGATATAAACAAAAAAGCCACTAATTGGGTGGTTGTTTTGATTGTACTCGGTAAAACTACTTTCGCCAATTAAGACTATCATCGCCTCGTAAAGCAATCAATTTTCAAATTGTTGAATGTCACAGTTATTCATTTTGTATTGCTCGTAATTGCCGTTTTGTGGTTTGCCTTTAAAATAAACTTGTGTCCAAATACAAACACCTCCATGTGTAACGACGAGAACGTTTTTGCTCGAATAATTCTTTAGCTGTATTCCTGTCTCATTAAGCTCTATATCAGTTTGTCCTTGATTCCTACCTTCTAAATTCCAATCAGTCTGCCCATGTTTTACTAAGTATATCATAATTATTTTTGCCTTTCTTGTAATACGAACGTGTACAAAGCAATCGGCTTGAATAGCCTAATTGGTTTTCTAATGATATCTATTTATTAATACACCGATATTACCCGCCATTTTAACCATTTCAATTCTTGAAGTAATAATTTGTCTATGATTTTTAGAACCTCTTATTCTTTCATTAACTTCATCATTGAGTGACTCAAATGGGAATGCAATTGAATAAATAAACGGTTTTATTTCTCTAAACTTTTCTTCTGTGAGTAGGATACCATTTGTGCTCAGCCTTGTGTTTATGCCCCTATTGTGGGCATCGGCAATCAGATCAGTCAAGTATAGACTAGTCTTTCCACTTAATTATTAAAGCATGCTCGATTTTGGAACTAAGATAATTTTTTATATAGTCCTTTTTATTAAAAAAATCTCTATTTCCTTCGTAATATTGCATCATTCGCAAAGCGCCACCGTGTGTGACGATAAGAACATTCGACAAATTCTTTTTTACCAGATCTCTAAAAAAATCCTTAATCCTATTATACGCGCTTTCAAATGATTCAGCCCCTAACTGTTCTGGATAAAGATTGAATTGATCCCAACATTCGCTTGATATTTCCTTTAATATCCTACCTTCAATAACACCATAATTAAGTTCTCTTAGTCGCTCATCCAATGTAATATCAACGTTAATAAATTTATTTATTATTTCGGATGTTTCTTTTGCTCTCAATAAATCTGACGAAAAAATATGATCTATTTTTAATTGAGAAGCTTCTTTCCCAAGTGATTGAGCTTGCGATATGCCGGATTCATTAAGTGGAATATCCGTTAGCCCCATCAGTCTTTTTTCCACATTCCAATTTGTCTGTCCATGCCTTGTTAAATATATCATCTTTGTGTTTCCCATATTATCACATTATTTCTACAAATTAAGATGTATCACTTTATTATAAATACTCGATTGATAAATCAATGATATTATTTGTGACGTAGATTTATGTTTAGACAAATCCGAATGCTATCTCATAATTTTGAAAGAATTGCGGTATGTTTGATAAAGAATTTAAATCATAACTGACGGAGTTCTTCCAAAAATGCCTTGGAATTGTTGAATAAACAAGTTGGGTTTTCTTTTCTTGCCTTTAATATCTCACCAATTCTGGATAGCGAACACGATAAAAACCAAGAGAGTTAAAAATCTCTTCTATTTCTGAAATTGCCTGAGTCATAATATGAAGATGGCCAGTGTCTGGTTTAATTCCTGGCTGAGTAGTATCAAGCATATTGCTTAATAATTCTTTTTCCATTATTAATTATTTTCTTTTTATAAGGTAGTGCCACGAAGAGCTTTAATTCTGTCTTCAATTAGTGGATGAGTAGAAAATAATCTATGAAGCCATCTCTTATTTTCTCTTTTATTAAATGGACAAGCAATATACAAATGAGAAGTGGCGTCGTTTGCCCTTTTTAAAGAATGTGGTGATTGAGAAATTTTTTCTAAAGCTCTTGCTAACCCATCAGGATAACGAGTTAAAAGAGCGGCTGAAGAATCAGCCAAAAATTCTCTTTTCCGAGAAATTGCTAATTTCATCAATTGAGCAAGTATTGGAGCAAGAATTGCTAAGGCTAAGGCAATCGCAATGATAATTAAATTTCCTTTTCCCTCACGACGCCCACCGCCCCAAAAGGCAGAACGAAAGAAAAAATCAGTTAATAAAACCACCACCCCAACCATTACAACCGCAATTGTTGATAATAAAACATCCCTATTGCCAATATGGGCTAACTCATGAGCAATTACTCCTTCTAATTCTGTTCTGTCTAATTTTTCTAACAAGCCACTAGTAACCGCAACTACTCCATGCTTAGGATCTCTTCCAGTAGCAAAAGCGTTAGGCATTGGATCATCTATAATGTATATTTTAGGCAATGGCAATCCAGCGGCAATACAAAGATTTTCTACTAACCGATAAAGCTCTGGATTATCTTTTTTTTCAATTAGTTTAGCGCCACTAATAGACAAAACAATTTTGTCAGAATACCAGTAAGAAAAAAAACTCATTACTACGCTAATAATTACAGCAATCCATAAAATTGCTCTATTTCCTAAAAGATAAGAAACAATCCAGCCAATAGCAATAATTAGGATAAAAAAAAGAAAAAGATAAAACCAAGTTTTCCGAACATTAGATTCAGATTGGGTGTAAAGATTTACCATAATAAAAAGAATTAAAGTGTAAGATTTACCAACGTTGCTTGTATTCTCCCCCTCCTTTTTAGATTCTTTTAAGAAAAAAGTGGAAACAACGCTCGGAATTCTTATAAATTAAGATATTAAATTATCTCTCTAGCTAAATTCTTCAAACATTAGATTCAGATTGGGTGTAAAGATTTACTATAATAAAAAGAATTAAAGTGTAAGATTTACTATAATAAAAAAGATTAAATGATCTCTCTAACTAAATTCTTCAAACATTAGATTCAGATTGGGTGTAAAGATTTACTATAATTTAGAAACTTACTTTTGGTGTTTCTCTCATTGCCGCTTCTTCAATTTCAAAAAAGTCCATTTTTTGAAAATTAAAAATATTAGCAATAATATTAGATGGGAAAATTGCTATTTTAATGTTTAAATCGCGAGCATTAGTGTTGTAAAATCTTCTAGCAGCTTGAATCTTGTCTTCGGTATCGCGAAGCTCTCTTTGTAATTCTAAAAAGCTTTCAACTGCTCGCAATTGAGGATAATTTTCAGAAACAGCAAATAAGCTTTTTAAAGTATTGGTAAGCATATTTTCTGCTTCAGCCTTTTCTTTTAATCCTGTTGCTCCCATTGCTTGAGAGCGAGCCTTTGTTACATTCTCAAAAACTCCTCTTTCATGTGTAGCATACCCCTTAACTGTTTCTATTAAGTTGGGAATTAAGTCGTATCTTCTCTTTAATTGAACATCAATATCTGCCCAAGCTTCTTTTGCTCTAATTTGAAGTTTCTGTAAAGCATTATAAAGAAAAACAATAACAACAACTAAAATACCTAAAATTATTAAAATAATATAAAGTAATTCCATAATTTTAAATTTAAATTTATTTTTAATCGACCTTTATTTTTAATAATAACAAAATAAATTAATATCGTCAAACTTGACAAGTTCTTTTTCTTTTTATAGGATATTATTAATCTTAATATATTGAGTGATTAATGATAAAGGTCGAATAATGGTCTTTAAAAAGACTTTAATTTATTTAAAATTTATAAAATATGAAAATAGCCTATATTCCCAATGCAGAACAGATTGTCCCTGTAGCACCTGAAATTCCTTTAGATCAAATACCATTAATAGAACAATATAATACTGTTATTATAATTTTATTAATAACTGCGATTGGTTTTGTTGCTTATTTTTTGTACAAAAAATACAAAAAAAAATAAATAATTTAGTTAGAAATGAAAAAATAAAAAACGCTTAATTTAGTTGAGCGTTTTTTATTTATAATAGTTTAGTTGTGGACTTGGAGGGAATTGAACCCTCAGCCTCCGCATTGCGATTGCGATGTTCTGCCGTTGAACTACAAGCCCATTCGGGGTGTCGAGATTTGAACTCAAACTAAATCCTCCCGAAGGACTCGTGCTACCATTACACTACACCCCGTTATATTACCCAATATTTCTGCCTAGTCATTTTATCTTGTTTGGTCTCTATTGCTTCTCTTTCTTTTTTCGCTTTTTGGGAAAAGGAACTTAGCTCCTTTTCAGATAGTTCACCTAAGTTTTTAATTTCATTTTTTAAAAATTCTTTTTTGTTTTTCTTTGGACTTTCTAAAACATAACCCAAAAGAATATCTAAAATTTGTCCTACATTAGGCCCTGGTTTTATTTCTAAAATTTCCATCACATCATTCCCAGAAACTTTAAGCATTTTAACAGAAATCGGATCTTTAGAAACTTTTTCAATAAGATATTTTAAATGCCTTAATTTGTATGGTTCAGCTTTTGGTACGCCTGAACCAATTCTATCAGCCATTCTAAGTTGTAATAATTCTTCCATATTTTCCAAACCAACCTGCCTCACTAGTCGTCTTACTGAAGAATCAGAAACCTCATCAACATTATAATAAAATAGATGATATCTAACTAATTTAGTAATTTTTTCAACGTCTTTTTTGGGAAATTTTAAACGTTGTAAAATCTGTCTTGTCATCTTGGCTCCAACCACATCATGATTATAAAAAGTTGATTCTTTTCCTTCTCCCTGTTTTGTTTTTGGTTTTCCAATATCATGAAGAAGGGCTGATATCCGAACATATTTATTAAAATTAGCCTTAACCGCATAATCTAATGAACGCAGATTGTGATCATAACATTCATATATATGATGTTTGTTTTGTCCAATTCCATAACCCTCTTCTAATTCAGGAATAATATATTTTAAAAGATTAAGGGTCCTTAAAAGTTCAATTCCTTGGGCGGCTCTTGGGTTCATTATAATTTTTATTAATTCATCTCTAACTCTTTCTTGAGAAATCCATTTCAATTGATCTGCATTTTTTTGAATTGCCTGCTCGGTTTTCTCTTCAATGAGAAAATTTAAAACTGTTGCCAATCTTACTGCTCTAAGCATTCTTAACGCATCTTCAGAAAAACGAATTAATGGATCACCAACTGCTCTAATAATTTTATTATTAATATCTTTTTGTCCATTAAAATAATCAATGATTTTAAATTTTTTACCTTGAATTTCTATCGCCATTGCATTCATTGTAAAATCTCTCCGAGCAAGATCTTTTTCAAGGGTCTCAGCAAAGGCAATTTCATCAGGATGTCTTTTATCGGTATATTTTGCTTCAGAGCGATAGGTGGTAATTTCAATCTCTTTTAATTTTGGATCTTGACTTTCTGTCTGAGTAGTCACAGTTAAAAATCTGTTTTCATAAAAACTTTTAGGAAAAACTTTTTGAATCTCTTCTGGCTTAGCATTAGTTGTTATATCCCAATCCTCTGGCTCTTTATTTTGAAGCAAATCCCGAACACATCCACCAACAATATAGGCATCAAAATTAGATTTTCTTAATTTATCAATTACTAGTTTTACTTCTTTTGGTATATTCATATTATTCATAATACTTTATTTTCTTGTATTTCTCAATTAGTTTTGATAGAATATAAATAATCGCCCTCGTAGTGAAATGGATATCACGCGACGCTTCGGACGTTGAAGTCTGGGTTCGAATCCTGGCGAGGGCATTTATGATAAATCAAAAATCAAAAATCAAAAATCAAAAATTATTAGTAATAATTACTTTAATAAGCTTATTTTTAATACCCAATCTCGTTGTGGCAAATTTAGTTCCTTGTGGTGGGCCGTACGAACCTCCTTGCCGATTCTGTCATCTTTTTGTAATGCTTGATGAAATTATTGACTTTGCTTTGCTTTATATTGTTTTTCCCTTAGCAACATTATTAATAGTATTTAGCGGAGGAACGTATATGTTTTCATCTGGAGATGAAAAGAAAATAAATGAAGCAAAATCAATCCTAACATCAACAATAGTCGGCTTAATAATAATTTTTTCATCTTGGATATTGGTTAATACATTTATGTCATGGATTGGGGTGGCAGAGTGGACTGGAATTAGAGAGGGTTGGTTTAAGATTCCTTGCCCATAAATTATGCCTCGCTAGCTCAATGGCAGAGCAACGGACTCTTAATCCGCAGGTTACAGGTTCAAGTCCTGTGCGGGGCAAAAGTTTTTGCAAAAATTAAAGATTTATTGTAAGATATAAAAATAATATAAAAAAATATGTTAACACCAGAAGAAAAAACAAAAATAATTACTAAATATAAATTAGATAACTTGACTCGTAAGAAAAATCGCTTTTCTTTTTAAGAGAAATTTAAAGAGAAAAAAATCGGCGCGTGTAAAAATAAGAAACGTAAAAACAATTCTAATAAGTAAAACAACAAAAAATATGTTAACACCAGAAGAAAAAACAAAAATAATTACTAAATATAAATTACATAACTTAGATACTGGATCTTCAGAGGTTCAAATTGCCTTATTAAGTGAAGAAATTAAGCAGTTGCTTTTACACTTGAAAACACATCCTAAAGATTTTCATTCAAAAAGAGGATTATTGAAAATGGTCTCTAAGAGAAGAGCTCTTTTAAGTTATTTAAAAAAGGAAGATATAAAAAGGTACAATATTATTGTTGAAAAAATAGAACTAAAAAAGTAAAAAATAATTTAAAAAATTAATTAATAATTATGAAACATCCTGGACAAAGAATTGCAATTTTAATAGATGTCCAAAACTTGTATCATTCAGCAAAAAATTTACATAATTCCCGAGTTAATTTTAAAGCAATCTTAAAATTAGCGGTTGCTCAAAGAAATCTAATTAGAGCCTTTGGTTATGTTGTTAGAACAAAAACTGGCGAAGAAAAACCTTTTTTTAACGCTTTAATTAAATTAGGAATTGAAACCCGAGTAAGGGATTTGCAGGAATTTTTTGATGGCCTTAAGAAAGCAGATTGGGATGTTGGCATTACTGTTGACGCAATTAGAATTTCTCCAGCCGTTGATACTGTTGTTTTAGTTTCTGGTGATGGTGATTTTATTCAGCTAATTGAATATTTAAAAAACCAAGGAAAAAGAACAGAAGTTATTGCCTTTGGCAAAACTGCCTCTTCAAAACTACAAGAAGTGGCTGATGAATTTATTAATTTAGATAATAATGTAGAAAGATATTTACTTAAGACCCGACCCTGAATAAGAGGTAAAAAATATTCAAGGTCGGGTCTTGAACAATTGTTATGAAAAAAGAAAAATTTAAATTAGAGCTAAATGGCCGTGATTTAATTGTTGAAATAAATAATTTAGCAGAATTTGCCAATGGCAGTGTTTTAGTTTCTTATGGAGAAACAGTAGTTTTAGCTACTTGCTGTTTATCACAACAAAATAAAGATAATGATTTTTTTCCACTAAGCGTAGAATATGAAGAAAAATTCTATGCTGCTGGCAGAATAAGCGGTTCTCGCTATTTAAGAAGAGAAGGAAGACCATCAGATGATGCAATTTTAACTGCTAGGTTAATTGATCGAGCCATTAGACCAAGGTTTCCTAAGGAAATTAAGGGAGAGGTTCAGGTGGTAATTACTGTTTTGGCTTGGGATGGTCAAAATGATCCTGGTATCTTAGGTCTTCTTGCTGCCTCTTTATCTCTTTCTATTTCTAATATTCCATGGCTAGGCCCAATAGGTGCAGTAAGAATTGGAAAAACAGATAATAACTTTATTTTAAATCCAACTTATGAAGATAGAGAGAAAAAACAAAGTGAAATAGTTTTTTCTGGAGTAGAATCAGAAAAAGATGTTTTAATTAATATGATTGAATGTCAAATGGAAGAAGAGAAAGAGGAAACTATTTTTAAATCTTGGCAATTTGCTAAAAATTATATTAAATTATTGATTGATTTTCAAAAAGAAATTATTATTAAAATTAATAAAGAAAAAATTTCTTTTGACCTAATTTCAATTGATGCTGAATTAGAAAAAGAAATAAAGCAATTTTTAGATAATAAATTAGAAAACGCGCTTTTTCAGCCATTAAAAGCTGAAAGAATGGATGATGTTAATAATTTAAAAAAAGAACTATCTTCTTTTGTTGAAAACAAATTTTCTATAAAAGAAAATAAATACGCAATGCTTTTTTTTGAGCAAGAAATCGAAAGATTGGTTCAAACAAATATTATTCAAAACAATAAAAGAGTAGATGGTCGTAGAATTGATGAAATAAGAGAAATTGAATGTGATGTCAGTCTCTTACCAAGAACTCATGGCTCTGGATTTTTTCAACGAGGGCAAACAAAATCTCTTTCAATTCTTACTTTGGGAGCTCCAGGCGATGTGCAATTATTAGAAGGAATGAAGGGCTCTGGCAAAAAAAGATTTATGCATCATTATAATTTTCCGCCCTATTCTACTGGAGAAATTAAACCAATGAGAGGGCCAGCAAGAAGAGATATTGGCCATGGCATGTTGGTTGAAAAAGCCTTAACAGCGATTATTCCTAATTTTGATAAATTTCCCTATACTATTAGAATAGTAACAGAAATTCTTTCATCTAATGGATCTTCTTCTATGGCTTCTGTTTCTAGTTCTTCTTTAGCATTAATGGACGCTGGTGTGCCAATTAAATCTCATGTTGCTGGCATTGCTCTTGGCTTAATAGAAGATAAGCAGGGAAATTATAAAATATTAACAGATATTCAAGGACCAGAAGATCATCATGGCAAAATGGACTTTAAAATTGCTGGCACTAAAATAGGAATAACTGCTATTCAAATGGATCTTAAAACTAACGGTATTAATGAAGAAATATTAAAACAAGTCCTTGAAATTGGTATGAATTCTCGATTAAAAATTATTGAAAAAATGGAAAATATTTTAACAGAACCAAGAGTACATCTTTCTTCTTTTGCCCCTAAAATTCAAACTATTCAAATTAACCCTGAAAAAATTAGAGATGTAATAGGTTCTGGTGGAAAAATAATTAACGAAATAGTTGAGAAACATGCAGTAACAATTGATATTGAGCAATCAGGACTTATTTTTGTAACTGGCGAAAAAGAAGAAAATGTTTATAATGCGATTGAAAAGATTAAAAGTCTTACTAAGGAAGTAAATGTAGGAGAGATTTTTCAAGGTAAGGTAGTAAAAATTATGGATTTTGGCGCTTTTGTTGAAATCTCTCCAAACCAAGACGGACTAGTACACATTTCTCAACTTGCTCCATATCGAGTAAATAAAGTAGAAGATGTGGTTAAGCTTAATGATATTATTTCAGTAAAAGTAATTTCAATTGACGAACAAGGAAGAATTAATCTTTCTTTAAAAGAAGCAAAAATATGACAGAAGAAAAAGAAATAGAAACAGTAGAAATAAGGACAATGGCAAAAGATATTGCCAATGCTAAAGGAAAAATAGAAAGGACAACTATTAGCCCTGTTTCTCAAAAAATTACTCAAGGCATTCAAGATGAAGAAAAAGAAGAAGAAAAGGAAAAAAGAATACAAAAAATAAAAGAAGAGGAAGAAATATGGCTTAAAGAAAAAGAAGAAAGAGATAAAAAAAATAAAGAGGAAGAACAAAAGAAAAAGGAAGAAGAGGAAAACAGAATAAGAGAGGAAGAGAGGAAGAGAAAAGAAGAAGAGGAAAACAGAATAAGAGAGGAAGAGAGGAAGAGAAAAGAAGAAGAGGAAAACAGAATAAAAGAGGAAGAGAGGAAAAAAAGGGAAGAAGAGGAAAACAGAATAAAAGAGGAAGAGAGGAAAAAAAGGGAAGAAGAGGAAAACAGAATAAAAGAGGAAGAGAGGAAAAAAAGGGAAGAAGAGGAGAGGAGAGCCGAAGAAGAAAGAAGGATCAAAGAAGAAGAGGAAAAAAGAGAAAGACCATCAAAAATAAAGAAAGAAATAGAAAGCCTTTTAGTTCAAAAAGAACCTTTAAATCTTAAAAAAGAGCAATTATTTGCAAAAATAGAACAATTAAAAGAAAAATTACATCCCATTACAGAAAAAGAAAAAGAAGTAGAAAGATTAAAAAAAGGGCTTGAAGAACAAGAAAAAACAGTTTCTTTTCAAGAAAAAAGGGAAATTGAAAGAAAAAGATGGAAAATAGAAGAAGAAAGACAAAAAATAGAGATTGAAAGATGGGAAATAGAAAAAGATATTAAGGAAATAGAAACAAAAATAGATAAAATAGATTTAGAGTATCGAATATTCTCTATGCAAGAAGAAAAATTGAGAAAAGAAATAGATGTAATTATAAAAAAACAAAAAAAATTAACACTTGAAGAGCAAAAAATAAAAATAGAAAACAATCTTACTGTTCTTGGCTCTATAGTAGAAGACTTAACTAAAAAAGAGAGAGAAATAAAAACAAAATTATCTCAAATCTTAGAAAATGAAAAAATAGTTGAAGGTCAAATTAAAACTATAGAAGAAAACGAAAAAATTGCAATTTCTTCAGAAAAAATTAATATAGAAAAAGAAAGATGGGAAAAAGAGAAGGAAAGAAAAGGAATTGAAGAAATAAAATGGGAGCAACAAGACAAGATAGGGGCAATTCAAATCAATCTTAAAGAAGAACAAGAAAAATATCAAAAATTAATAGAAAAACAAGAACAAGTAGAAAAGGAAATTGAGGAAATTAAAAATTATCTTGGCCAGGGAGAAGAAATCATAGTAGAAAAAAAAATAGAAACTAAAAATAATAAAATAGAAAAGCCAGAGAACCAAAAAGAGGAAAATATAAAAAAAGAACCAATAGAAAAAACTTCTGCTTTTAAGACAAACTCCCAGCCAACAATAGAAGAAATAAAAGAAACCGAAGAAGAAAGAGAAATAAGAGAAAGAGAGGAAAGAAGAAAGAAAATTGAAGAAGATGAAAAAAAATGGTTAGCAGAAAAAGAAAAAAGAGACAAAGAGGCTAAGGAGGAAGATGATCAAAAAAGAAAAAAAGAAATAGAAAAAATAAAGAAATGGAGGGAAGAGAAAGAAAGGGCAACTCAAGCAACAAAAAATCAAGCCATAGAGGAGGATTTAAAAAAAAAAGAGAACAACTTGAGAAAATAGAAGAGCTTGAAAGAGAAAAAATAGAAAGAATTAAAAAAGAAATAAGAATAAAGCAAATAAAAGAGGGAAGAAAAGAATTGTTAAAAGAAAAGGAAGAACAAGAGAAAGAAAAAATATCTAATAAGATTTTTCCTAAAAAATTAAGTTTTTTAAAAAAAATTCTTATCAGAATATTTATTATTATTTTAGTTTTGTTAACTAGTTTTTCAGTTTGGTATTTTTTATATTATAAATAATATGGACATTAATCAACTCAAAACACAATTAGAAGAAGAAAAAATAGTTCTAGAAAAAGAATTAAAAAATTTTGCTGATAAAGATAGGGAATTAAAAGATGACTGGGACACTCGATTCCCTGATTTTGGCGAAGAAAATAATTCTCCTGATTTAGAGGGAGAGGCAGGCGAAGTTGAGGAATATACCTCTCTTTTACCAGTAGAGCATGCTTTAGAAATAAAATTAAAAGATATTAATTTAGCCCTAGAGAAAATTAAAAATAATCAGTTTGGAAAATGTGAAGAATGCAATCAAAAACTTGAAGAAGAATTATTAAAAATTCTTCCCGAAACAAGGATTTGTTTAAAATGTAAAAACTCTAATAGATAAAACCAACAATTCTGTTACTTCCAACTTCTACTATCCTTTTATTTATTCGCCCCCAACCACTAATACCATTCATTTCAGAAAAAATAATTTTATTTCCCCTAATTTCTTCCACATAAGCAACATGGCCAAAAATAGGATTGCCTACAATAACAAGCACTGCGCCAACTGTAGGTTGACAATTCCGACCACGACACACCTCAAAACCATCTCTTTCAGCGTTGTCTAACCAGCTTTTGGCATGTCCCCACCGACCAATAGGTCTTCTTTGGGCTGGCCACCAAGTACATTGCCCAAAAGGAAAAGCATGAGATTGTCCCCAATAATTATTTGTTGAAAGCTTAGCCCGAACTTGATTTGGCGTAAGTTCTTCTATATTGTCAAAATCCCTGTCAACTACTCTTTCTACCAGATCTATTTCTCTTCTTTCAGCTATTCTTATAACCTGTTTTTTTCCGCCTGGAATAATTAATGCCTGTCCAATAGAAATTTCTCCTTTATCTAAAATATTATTAAAATCAATTATTTTTTCTGCTGGTATGTTGTATTTTTCGGCAATCCCACTAATGGTCTCTCTTTCTTTAACAATATGCTTTACCCCAGAAACTGGCAAAATTACTAATTTTTGTCCCGGCCTTATAATTGCTCTTCTTAAATTTAAATCATTTGCCCAGGCAATGGTTTCTACTGAAATATTGAATTTGTCTGCAATAGACCAAAGATTATCTCCCTCTTCAACAATATATTCAATAATTATTTCTCTATTTTCTGGGAGATTATCTTCAATTAAACCTCCTAAAATCTGCGAAGGATGAATTGTTAAGGGAAAAGTAGCTTGTAAGCTGTTTTGATTAATTAAGACAAAATTTGATGGTTCTATTAAATTTCCCTCAATTGGACTTAAAAATATTTGCTCTTTTTGACCAAAAACCTGAGAAACATTAAAAAATGCAAAATCTTCCTGATTATCAGGAAGCAAGAAGATGGTTCCTAGGAAGAATAATCCTATAAAAACAATTTTAACTGCCCTAAAAAGAATTTTGTAAACCCTTTTAGGGCTATCAACAGGCACATCTGTCCGTTTCATACAATATTTGTATTATATCAATAATCAAATAGTAGTCAAGTAAGTTTTCCACACCCCAGCATATTTATGAACCTCTGTTCAAAAAACACAATTAAAACCCTTTTTCAAAAATATCAAACTAAACCAATAAAACAATTAGGGCAAAATTTTTTAATTAACGAAAAAATAATTAAAAAGACCATTGAAGCAGCTGGCATTAGCTTAAATGATATTGTTTTAGAGATTGGTCCTGGAATCGGAACTTTAACTATTGAATTAGCTAAAAGGGTCAAAAGGGTTATCGCTATAGAAAAAGACCCAAAGATGGTAGAAATCCTTCGGGAGACTCTTAAGGGCTATAAAAATGTAGAGATTATTCAAAAAGATGTTCTTGAACTAACAACTAGCAGCTTACAACTAACAGCTGATTACAGGATAGTTGCTAATCTTCCTTATTATATTGTTTCGCCAGTGATTAGAAAGTTTCTTGAACTTGAAAATCCACCAAAAGAAATGATTCTAATGGTTCAAAAAGAAGTTGGTCAAAGAATTTGCGCTAAACCGCCAAATATGAGCATTTTAGCAATTTCAGTCCAGTTTTACGCTGAGCCAAAAATTATTTCTTATGTTTCTAAAGCATCATTCTGGCCACAACCAAAAGTAGATGGCGCCATAATAAAAATTATTCCTAAAGCGATAAGGTCCGACCTCGGACAAGCTTGTCCGAGGTCGGACCTTGAACAATTTTTTAAGATTGTTAGGGCGGGATTTGCCCATCCAAGAAAACAATTAATTAATAACTTGTCAAATGGTTTAAAAATTGATAAAATCAAAACCAAAGAATGGCTATTAAAAAATAATATCCAACCATCTCAACGCGCAGAAACATTAAGTGTTGAGAATTGGTTAAGTTTAGCAAATGAAGATTTTAATTTCTAAAATTTTATTTATTTTTCTTTTGTTCGGAGCTTTTTTAGTTCATGCTGTCAATCTATCGCCAGCAGAGCGTAAAGAACCTATATGTACAACAGAAACAGAGACAGAAATATGGAATGAATTTCGTTGTCAAATGATAAGTTGTGGGCAAGACAATATCCAAAAACGAACTTGCTCAAAAAGTAGAAGTAGGACTTGTTGTAACGGATCTTGCGGAGCATGGAGCGACTGGAGCATTCCCTATTGCGAAAATGAAACCATTATAAATACCTGCAATAGAAGATGGCAGCGATGCGATGGACCAATATTTTGGACAAGAGTAATGCCACAATGCCTCTGTGTTGGTCAATGTTTAGAAACTCCAAAAAACCCCAGATATTTTAATAATCCTAATTGTCCTAACCCTGCTAATCCTAAATGCGAAAGAGAATATCTTATGATACCAGACAATGTTCTCCTGCCAGTAAAATTGGACTGGGATGATGTTTATGGCTGGAGAGAACCCACCGGCCCCCAATCTTATGTTTTTACGACAGAAAGAATAAAAAGACACAATTTTGTAGATGGTGCACTTAAAAAAGTAGACATAATTCCATCAGAAAAAATAATACCAGACAAAATATTAACTCAATCTGAATATAATATTTTAGAAAAACAAAATTCCTGTTTTTTAAAATCAGGCGCTGGTTATGGTTGGGGAGTAAAGGCTTGTTGTAATCTAAACGGAACAAACTGTGGAGAACCAAGTAGTTGGAAATTTGATACTAATTTTGCTCCTGAACCAAAAGCACCGTTTGACCCTGACTGGATGGGGGAAGAAAAAAAAGAAAAAGAACTTCTTACTACAACTCTTAACTGGTGTGAATCTGATTTTAGGCAAGAATGGCAGGAACAGCCATTGTCATATAAGTTAAATGTTTTTAAGGTTCAAGATGGACGAGAGGTTTGTCATCCTTTTTTAAGAATTGGCAGGGAGTGTCATTCACAAATAATAAGAAAAGATTTTGGTCGTTATCCTGCCCCCTCTTTTCTTAATGAGGAGCATAATTTTTTTACTAAAGACAATATTTATAGCTGGCAAACAGCTGTTTGCAAAGATAGGGCGGCAACAGAGTGTACTAATTTTAGTCAAATATGGCGATTTCAAATAGATGATACCTTGCGAGCCCCTATTTTATTGGCGCCACCAAATAATCGCGACATACCAGTGGGTTTACCAGCTCTACTTCAATGGACATCACCACTAGGAGCAAGGTCCTTTATATATCATATCTATCAAGACAATAATAGAATTCTTAATGGTATAACCGTTTCTCCTAATATTAGTTTTGATCATCCTCAGCTTGCCCTTAACACTTTATATAATTGGAGAATAATGCCCTGTTGGGATGAAAGAGGTAGAAATTGCCAAACCAATGTCTGGTCGGAAAGACGATATTTTAAAACTACTGGTCGCTCACCAGCCATTGAAACAATGAAGCCAGCTGGAACAAATATCCCTATCCCAACAAGCTTTGTATGGGAAAACATACCAGGAGCGAGGTCTTATAGATTTAGAATTCAAGGAATAAATCTAAATAGAGAAATAATTGTTGATGAACCAAAAGCTTTTTTAGCTTTCCCTGATTTATTGCAAGAAACTCAATATTCTTGGCAAGTAAAAGCTTGCGCTAGACCAATGGGAGGGCTTTGCGGAGACTGGAGCTCTCCTCAAACATTTACTACCTTTAAGCTTGGAACCCCAACTGAACTTATTGTTAGCCCACACAAAGACAATAATCCCGGAATTATTTTAACTGGAGATTTACATACTTTTTCGTGGAAACTGCACGCTAGTCACCACCAATTTAATCTCACTTATCAAAGAGTAAAAGGAGAAGAAAGAGAAAAATGTATAGAACTTGAACAAAAAGAAAAAACAAAAATTTTAACTACAAATTCTTTGTTTTTCCCTTTAGAATGTAGGGGAAGTTATCAATGGCAAGTAAGGGGTTGTTTAGATAAAGAATGCACAGAGGATGGGAGCGGTGCCTGGAGTGAAAAACAAAAAATTCCCCTTATTGCTAGAGTGGCTGAACCAGGGACAACAAGAGGGGGGCTTGTTCCTTGCGGAAGAAGATTTGATAACCCAAATACTCCATGGGTTGAAACTGACCGCTGTCAAATAAAACATATTTTTATAATGTTTTATCTAATTTTGAATTTCTTTTTATGGACAATACTTCCACTTGCTTTAGTGGTTTTAGTTGTTTATACTGGAGCAATGTTTTATTTTTCTTTATCAGCTGAAATTCCTGATATTATGCCAAAAATAAAAGCGCTATGGAGATCAGTTGGAATTGGTTTTGGAGTTATCTTTTTTGCCTGGATATTTGTCTCTTGGGCTTTAACTCTTTTGAATTATCAAGTTGGTATATTTGGTCCTTGGTGGCAAATTTAAAATAAAAAATGTCAACAAAACTATCTTTAATAATAATTTTTATAACCATTCTTTTCCTTGGTTTTATTAGTTATTCACGAATGAGGGAGTTTCAAGGGGGATTAAAAATGGCTAGATAAAATAATGGTTCTCCATCTTTAATGCAAGCCCTTGACAAGGATCTTAAATTTGATATAATACAAATAGTTCTTTGACAATCTAATAACAGAAAGGAGGTGAAAATCATGGAAAAGAATAAGGAACACAAAGACAGCTCTGGTAGCAAAACAGGCACTTCAAAAGAGCGCACAGATTGGCTCGGCAACAAGTACACAGAACACAAAGACAGCTCTGGTAGCAAAACAGGCACTTCAGAAGAGCGCACAGATTGGCTCGGCAACAAGTACACAGAACACAAAGACA